>Ga0163215_100020_pt1:0-170000 | contig 639577 bp, 629 predicted proteins | sample SynspAceP_FD_185934 | JGI IMG/M metagenome (GOLD analysis project Ga0163215, IMG submission 185934) | Saline lake microbial communities from Ace Lake in Antarctica - Synechococcus sp. Ace-P (Hybrid Assembly) | ecosystem: Environmental > Aquatic > Non-marine Saline and Alkaline > Saline...
GCTAAAACGATCGAACATCGACGGTTGCAATATCGCAAAGCAGCCGCTTAAATAACAACACCAATGGTGAGCAAACCCTCGCTTAGCTCAGGCTCAAATCTGTCTCATTTTATATGAAGACGGACAGTCTTGGACGATGTAAGCCTCCGTTGTTTGTTCTTCCAAAGCCCCCAGTACAGCGGCTTTGCGCGGATTGGAATCGACACGATAGAGCGTCAGTTGACCGACTTGGCCGTCGGCATCGATAGTTTTGACGGTTTTTGAAACTGGCGCTTCTACCTTCACCTCTGTCGATTGAGTGTCGGACATAATGCCAGCATGTGCATTCGCGGAAAACAGGGCCGCCGCAGTGACGCCTAAAGTCGTTTTGATCAGTGTGCGCATAGTCTCATCTCCTCCTAGAGGTCGGAACAGGTCCGTTGAACTATATCAACGTGCGTTAACCATAATAGGTTCCCGCAAAGAAGACCAGAGGCGGGCCAAAAATCGCCCAAATCTTACTGAACAGTGGAGGGAACTGGAACAAGACCAGAGAGTTAATCAACCGTGACAAGAGCTTCGAGATCAGCATGAAACGAATCACATCACTGACTGAGACCGGTATGCGTATCTTGCCGAGCACAGGGGCATACGTCCCTGTGGAAGATTATTTTCTCGTTGACGAAAGTCTTGATTTGAGAGGTCGATCCGTTCTTGGAGACGGCGGCCACGCGGATTTAACTGTCAAAGATATGCTGGTCGACCCTGACTCAAAACGCGTCGCCATGATCGAACTGTCCGACGGTCGGCGCTTACCGATCGAACAGGTCAGGCTAAAGGGCAGCTTCGTCAGGATACTAGCTTAGTTCTGTCTGTCCGATCAACACCTGCCGTAATCTTCGACTCAAAACCTTAAGCCATCAAGCAATAAGAAAAGCCTCACTCTATAAAGGTTTAGCGTCTGATAGCGGCGACAATGGCTATAAGCCAATCAAACAGCGGGAAATAAGAGATCAGGGTTCTTCATGCACTTGATCTCAAGCACATTGCTATTTGGATCTGAGATGAAGAACGTTTCTTGTTCATATTTATCACCTTTGAAGCGGCGATAGGGCTCATCAATATATGTGAGGCCCGCCCCAGCGATCCGGTCTTTGATGGCGTCAAAGTCTTCTTGGGTCAGATGAATGCCAAAATGGGGAACCAGAACCGCGCCCATATCGACATCGTGACGCACGGTCGGAAGCTGTTCTTCGCTCTGATGTAATGTCAACTCATTGCCCCAAAAATTGACATCAACCCAACGGCCCTCTTCACTATTGCCAAGGCTGCACCCCAGAATATCGGTGTAGAATTTCACTGTGTTGCTGAGATCGCCTGCTGGAATGGCAAGGTGTAAAATAGCGCTCATTGGTCGTTCCCCTCTATCGCGTTTCTAGCTGGGTAGAAGGGATGGACGGGGCGTGAAAGTGCTATCGCTGGCAAGAACAAGGCACAAACTTGCTCAATTTTGCAGATTTCGGTCGAAGATGCCAGTTTGATCGATAGTTTTATTGTGTCGCCCTATGGCGGCGTCCAACCGTCATCGCTTTTTCTGGATTGTCAACTTGTCCTGCTTGGCTCTGTTCTTGGTCGATTCCTCAGAGCGGGTGAGGGATTTTGCAATCGCCTTCAAACTCATCCCCTTTGCCACCAGCATATGCAGCTTTTGAATTTCGGCCTGCGTCCAAGCTTGGCGATGGCGTTCGTAACGGTCAGTCATTGGAGTTATGCCTTCTCATCATGTCAGGTCACTAAAGAGCATGATAGTTCTTATGGGCCAACCTGTAGGCAAGAAAAATTTTGTCAAAGTAGCTCAATGAAGGTAACTTAACCCAAGATCATTTTTTGAAGGCCAACATCGCTATGGACATTAAGCCTTCAGCTATCGCGATTATTCCCTGCAATAACTTAGATGTGACGCAAGATTTTTTCGAGCGTCTTGGGTTTCAAGCCACAGCCATTTACCCACATCACGGTTACCGCATTCTTCATGATCAACGTGGCGCTAGTTTGCATTTAACGCGCACTGAACCTGGGTGGGTTATCCCTGAGCGCAATGCACATGGAGTCTACCTATATTCTCCAGATGTGAAATCTTTTGCCAAGGAGTTCGGTGCGGTTATAGACCTCAAGCCTTGGGGTTTAACTGAGTTTGCGATCTCGGACCCGAATGGACTTCAGGTCAGGATTGGATGGCCGTCAGAGGATTTGCCATCATAAATCATTTCGGCAATGGGTTCAAAACCTAGGAACCAATGCGAGAGTGGATTATCGCCCCTATCTGCACCCCATGACTGCAGGCCCAAAACCGAGCGGGCCTTTATGGCTCACGATAAAGCGCGGATTGACGATGATCTGCCCGACCCTTCTAGACTGTTTAAGTGCCACCGAAACCGGCGCAAGTGCTAACGGGCTGCTTGTCATGGGCCATGATGGCGATTCTGCCGCCAAAATGACTGGCGGCAGTGCTTATAAGACAGATTCGAGACGGGACTAAGCTATGGTTTTTCACTTTGGCTATTATTTAAGACGATAGATTTGCGATATTCCAACCGTCTACGCTCAACTATCTTGCTCCTGTTTATCCGGCCGTCCACCTAAGTGTCGGATTGGACGGGGCACAATACTGACGTCGGCGGCGCCGACTGAAAGGTCGATTGATAGTCGCCGCAGGACCAAGGGTCTGAGCACCATTATATGATGTCATGATGTCAGTTTGTTTTGAAATCGTGTTCATTGTTCTTCCTTTTAAATTCTATTTTGCGTGCTGATTGATGTTGCGTCTTCGGTGTCGCCTGGCACCGGAATGATCTTCATTTCGGAAAACGGCACATCGAATTCATCCATATTTGATACCCAATTTATATGCATAAGAATCTCCTATAGAATTTCCAATAAAATGACGGTCCGGCCAAGCCGACTAAAATTACCACCCACCAACACGTTGTGGAGCATGTTGGCGGGCGGCGGAAAGTCAGGCCTCTTTGCCGGACGCCATGGCGTGGACGTCTGCGGCGGTCAGCATGTGTCCGCCAATGGCCCAATCGCCCTGTTCAAATTCGTTTATGCGAACCCAAGTTACGCTGCGAAGCATTTCGCCTTCAATGGCGACCATTGTTTCAGTGATACTTTCGATAATCTCGGTCTTTTGACCGGGCGTGAATACGTCTTTGATGACGTCAATTGTGACGAGCGGCATAAATAGTCTCCATACGTTTCCCCGGAACCATTCCGGCGATGAAGATACATTCTCAGATCGGACAATTATTAAATAGTTCGCCAAATGGAGTAAGCCGCTACAGAGACCGTAGAAAGGCACTACGTATTAAGTAGTAAGTTTGAGAAAGGCTAGAAAATGCAGAGTTTTTGGTTAGAGTGAGTTCAAAAACAATCAATAGAGGAGGCTTTTTATGAGTAATTCCGGAAGCCTATGCCCCGCAGTAAAGGCGGCTGACATGATCGGTGATCGATGGGTTCTTTTACTCATACGAGAGTTTTTCATGGGTGCCTCCCGTTATAAGGACTTTCAGAACGCGTTACCGCGCATCTCTCCAACCGTGCTTAGCAACCGGCTTAAACAGATGGAAATGAACGGTTTTATTATTAAAAAATCAACCGCCGGTCAGAAATCTACCGAGTATCATCTCACACGTTGTGGACGGGAACTCGGCCCGATGATTGATCAAATGACCAAGTGGGGGCTGCATTGGGCACGGCGACGTATTTGCGATGAAGATCTCGATGCTGGAACCTTCATGTGGGATTTTCATCGCTCCCTGAAAATCGATGAGCTACCCGACGGAGAAACCGTTATCAGCATCAAATTGAGCGATGTCGAAACGCATAATAAATGGTGGTTGATCGTCGAAGCCGACACTGTTGATCTGTGCACAGAAGACCCCGGCAAGGATGTCGACTTATATATGTACAGCAGCTTAGACAATCTTGCCCAAGTTTGGATGGGCGATGTCGGCATTCGCGATGCGATGAACGATGACAGCATCATGATTACTGGTTCATCACACCTCATGCGCACAATAAGTAGCTGGATACCTCAATCTAACTACGTCCATATTCGTCCGAAACGGCTAATCGAATAGGGTCGGACCACCAATCCTAAGTATTGGCTAAAGTGACTGCTATCGTTTTTGGGTAATTCATGCCTCTGAACATTCGAACTATATCCCCAAAGCGGACTGAGGGGACTTAGAAACATTCTATGAGCACCACAAACCTATTGGTATATTTGACCTTCGCCTCTATCTGCACCGCATGATCGCAGGACCCAAACCGACTGGGCCGTTATGGCCGAAAATCAAACGCGGCTTAGCGATGAAATGCCCGAATTGTGGCGACGCCAAACTGTTCCGGGCGTTTCTAAAACCGGTTGAGCATTGCCCGTCTTGCGGTGTGAATTGGGGCGATGTCCGTGCAGACGATGGCCCAGCATGGGCGTCCATCCTCGTCGCGGGACATCTGACTGCCCCTGCCTTTCATTGGGTTGTCTTTAAATCCGATATTCCAAGCTGGGCGTCGATCACCGGGCTTAGCCTCTTGCTTGTTCTGCTGTGCCTTGCCGTGCTGCAACCGATGAAGGGGCTGTTCATGGCCATCATCTGGGACAAGGGTGCGCCCACGTCCGGATAAGGACGCCCTTTGGATAGCCCTCCGCTTGACGGCTTCCCCACTTCCCGCCATATGCCGCGCACTCATCAAGATCGGCGGGAGGGACAAGGCCCTTTGATCGCCGGGGCAACCGGCGAAAGCAATTTCGCATCAGGTGCCAAGTCCTGCGGGTTTGCCCGGAAGATGAGAGAGCGCCGAGCCCATCAGGGTCAAACGAGCGCCCTCCCCTTCCGAACCCGTGCTTGGCCCACCGTAGAAAGGTAGACCGTGCAGGGTCGCGACATCGAAACTGAACTGGGCGACTGGACGCTGGAACGCGGCTGCGACATGCGCGGTGATGTCGTGCGCGGTCGTCTCTATGGGCCAGAGGATGCGCCCCTCATCATAGTGCTCGGCGGTATATCCGCAACACGGTTTGTGGCGGACGGCGCGCACACAGATAAAACAGGCAAGGATCGAGGCTGGTGGTCCCGGCTCGTCCGGTGCGGCGGCGCGATTGATCTCGACACGGTGCAAGTTCTGGGTCTAGATTTCACACCGAATGCTGGCGCGGCGGCCTGTCCTGAAACCATCACAACGGGCGATCAAGCAAAACGGCTCAAGGCACTCATCGACGCACATAATCTTGGCCCCATCACGGCCTTCATCGGCAGTTCTTATGGCGGCATGTGCGGCCTCGCCTTTGCTCGTGACTATCCAAAGGCCCTGCATAATCTTTGCGTGATCGGCGCGGCCCACAAACCCTACCCCATCGGCGTCGGTTGGCGCGGCATACAACGCCGCATCGTTAGGCTCGGCATCGCCGCAGACCGTCCAGAAGAAGGGCTGAAGCTCGCGCGCGAGCTGGCCATGACCACCTACCGCACGCCAGAAGAATTCGCTAACCGATTTGATCTGGCCGAAACCCGGTCCAACCCGTCCAGCTTCGATATTTGTGATTATCTCGGCAGTCGCGGAGATGCGTTTGCCGCCCAGATGGATGCGTCGCGTTTCCTCGCTTTATCCGAATCCATTGATCTGCACCGCGTCGAACCAGAAGCCATCACCACGCCGACCCTATTAATGAGCGCGACTTCCGACCAGCTCGCCCCTCTACCGGATATGCGCGAATTACGCGACCGTCTCGCGGGCAAGAGCGAGCTCTATACTTTCACGTCCCTTTACGGCCACGACGCCTTCCTAAAGGAATATGATGCGATGGAACCACGACTGACCGCATTCATGAAGGAGGCCGTAGAATGACCTCACCGACCACCAAACTTGTTCAATCCGGCATTGCTTGGGATCCGGCCTATGGGGCCATTGTGCCGCCGCTTTATATGTCCTCGACCTATGTATGGCCGTCTGTCGATGAAAAAGGGCCTTATGATTATGGGCGATCCAATAATCCGAACCGCGATCTTTTAAGCCGCGCTCTCGCCGAGCTGGACGGCGGGGCAGGCGCGGTGGTGACCAGTTCGGGCATGGCGGCGATTGATCTGGTGCTCAATCTGTTGCCGGCAGGCGCACATGTCGTCGCGCCGCATGATTGTTATGGCGGCACGCACCGCTTGCTCACGGCGCGCCATGATCAAGGTCAGATCCGCGTCGACTTTATTGACCAAGGCGATCTCGACGCCGTCCGCGCGACTGTTTCACGTGAAACAGCGATGGTCATTATTGAGACGCCCTCCAATCCGTTAATGCGCCTGAGCGATGTCGCAGCGATCTGTGACATTGCCCGGGCGGCTGATGCGTTGTCTGTCGTCGACAACACCTTCCTGTCGCCCCTGCGCCAGCAACCGCTTGCGCTCGGCGCGGATCTGGCGCTGCAATCGACCACTAAATATCTCAATGGCCATAGCGATGTGGTGGGCGGCGTCGTGGTTGCGAAGACGGAAGAGCTAGCAGAACAGCTCACGTGGTGGGCCAATGCCGCCGGGCTGACCGGCTCGCCCTTCGATAGCTACCAGACCCTACGTGGGCTGCGGACGCTGGCTCTGCGCATCAATGCGGCAGAAACCAATGCCAAAGCCATCGTCGCCGTCTTACGCGATCATGATAAAGTGACGGATGTCTATTACCCAGACGCCGGCTTGGCCGTAAAACAGCAGTCCGGTCCGGGCGCGATGTTATCTTTCCGTGTGGCGGGCGGCGCAGCCGCTGCGGCGACGGTCATGGAGAGCATAGAACTCTTCCGCTTGGCCGCCTCGCTTGGCGGGGTCGAAAGCCTGATCTGCCAACCTGCGACGATGACCCATCGCGGCATGGCACCAGAGGCACGCGCCGCAGCAGGGTTGGACGAAACTTTGATCCGTGTGTCGACGGGTATTGAAGCGAAAGACGACCTCATCGCAGCGCTGGAGGCAGCCCTTGCCTCGATCTAAGGATTATTAGGGCATGATTTTACAACTTCTGCGAAGCTTTTTGCAAATCAGCGGCAAATTTTCCTCTTGAGACTAGGCCGCGTTTACGGTTTAAGGCTATTATGAACCCGTTTCATAAAGATGAGCCTAAAGTGAAGGTCGAGACCCGTGCGTCGAGCGCGAATGTCGAACTCGTCCTGATCGTTGGTCTCATTGTACTCCTTCTAGGAGTGCTGACCGGGTTGTAGGCGAGTATCTTAAGCCAGCAAGCAACCCGCCCCATTCGAGGCGGGTTTTTTATTGCGTTCATATGGCTGTTGAAGGGATGGAAATGAGCAAGCGTTCCGACGCGATTGTCACTGGCCGAGACCGTTCTGCGGCGCGGGCCATGCTGCGCGCTACCGGCATGACGGATGAATCCTTCAAAGGGCCGATCATCGCCGTGTTTAATACGTGGACCAATATGGGTCCGTGCAACATGCATCTGGATAAGCTGGCCATCCCCGTTCGCGCGGGGATTAGGGCCGCAGGCGGCACACCTGTCGATTTCAATTCCATCGCCGTATCTGACGGTATCACCATGGGCAGCGACGGTATGCGCGCCTCACTGATGAGCCGCGAAGTCATTTGCGATTCCATCGAACTGGCCGTGCGCGGCCATTCGCTCGACGGGGTCATCATTCTGGTCGGGTGCGACAAAACCATCCCTGCCGCTGGCATGGCGCTGGCGCGCATGAATGTGCCGGGCGTCGTGCTCTATGGTGGCTCAATCATGCCGGGCAGTCACAAGGGCCGCGATCTGTCGGTTCAGGATGTGTTTGAAGCCGTTGGCGCCTGCGCAGCCGGGTTGATCGATGAAGAGGAACTGACCGAGATCGAAAAAGCCGCTTGTCCCGGAGCCGGAGCTTGTGGGGGTCAGTTCACCGCCAATAGTATGGCGATGGCGATGACATTTTTGGGCCTGTCGCCCATGGGTACAAATGATATTCCCGCCGTGCATGAGGATAAGACTCGCGCGGCTTACGATGCAGGCATGTGTGTCGTGGATTGCGTGAAACACAACCGTCTGCCGCGCGAGATGATCACCAAAGACAGTTTGATGAATGCGGCGATTGCCCTGTCCGCCACAGCCGCGTCGACCAATGCGATTTTGCACCTTTTGGCCATCGCCAGCGAAGCTCAGGTCAAAGAATTCGACATTGATGCGTTCGACCATGTCAGCCGCACCACACCCGTCATTGGCGACTTGAAGCCCGGCGGGAAATATATGGCGTTTGATCTGTATGAGGCTGGCGGGTCTGGCCTGATCGGACAGCGTTTAGTCGCAGATGGCCGGATTACCGACCAGCCCACCGTGACGGGTCTCTCACTCTTCGCCGAGATCGCAGCCGCTGATGAAGCAGACAGACAGGATGTGGTTCGAACCTTTGACGATCCCGTCAAATCGCGGGGCGGTTACGGCATTCTCTATGGCGACCTTGCGCCCGAAGGCTGTGTCGTCAAACTGGCTGGCCACGGCGCGCTTTACTTCGAAGGCCGCGCCCGCGTATTTGAAAGCGAAGAAGCCTGTTTCGAAGTCGTCCAGAATAACGGCATTAACAAAGGCGACGTGGTCGTCATCCGCAATGAAGGCCCGCGCGGCGGACCCGGTATGCGCGAAATGTTGGCCGTGACAGCGGCGCTGGTTGGTCAGGATCTAGCCGACCATGTTGCGCTCATTACTGATGGTCGTTTCTCTGGCGCAAGCTACGGCTTCGTGATCGGCCATGTTGCCCCTGAAGCCGCTCACGGTGGGCCTATTGCCTTCGTCCAAGACGGCGATCTCATCACCATCGATGTCGAAGCCCAGACTATAAATGTCGATGCCGACCTTAAAGCGCGTGCGGAAGGATGGGCTCCATCACTCCCGCGCGATCGCGTCGGTGCCTACGCTAAATTCGCCGCACTCGTCGGCAGCGCGTCTAAGGGCGCGGTCACCTCTTTCCCATTCCAACAGGACTAGACTCCCATGAGTATTGAAATTTTTTACGACGCAGATTGTGACGTTGATATCATCAAGGGCAAGCGCGTTGCCGTGCTAGGTTATGGCAGTCAGGGCCGCGCCCATGCACTGAACCTGCATGATAGTGGTGTCGATGTTGTTGTCGGCCTGAAGCCGAGCAGCGCGACCAATAAGAAGGTCAAGCAGGACGGCCTTGAAAGCCGCGCCACAGCCGACGCTGTCAAAGGCGCAGACGTCGTCATGGTGCTGACGCCAGACGAATGGCAGGCTAAAATCTATCGCGAAGATATCGAACCCAACATTAAGGAAGGCGCAACACTCGCCTTTGGTCACGGTTTTGCGATCCATTATGGCCAAGTCATCCCCCGCCGCGACCTCGACGTGATCATGGTCGCGCCCAAAGCGCCCGGCCATACGGTTCGCAACGAATTCACCAATGGCCGCGGCATTCCCGATCTGATCGCTGTGGCGCAAGACGCCAATGGCGGCGCCGCGCTTGAGACAGCCAAGTCCTACGCCTCTGCTATCGGCGGTGGTCGTACGGCGATCATCTACACCACCTTTAAAGACGAGACTGAAACCGACCTGTTCGGCGAACAGGCTGTGCTTTGCGGCGGTATTGTTGAGCTGATCAAGATGGGTTTTGAGACCTTGGTCGAAGGCGGCTATCCGCCAGAGCTGGCCTATTTCGAATGCCTGCATGAAACCAAGCTAATCGTCGATCTGATCTATGAAGGCGGCATCGCCAACATGAATTACTCGATCTCCAACAATGCGGAGTTCGGCGAATATGTGACCGGCGAAGCCGTCGTCAATGAAAGCTCTCGCACCGCCATGCGTAAGGCACTGAAAGACATTCAGGACGGCACTTACGCCAAGAACTTCATCATGGAAGGCGCCATGGGTTATCCATCCATGACCGCTCGCCGCCGCAATATGGAAGACCACCCCATCGAACAGATTGGTGGCCAGTTGCGCGAAATGATGCCGTGGATCGCCGCCAACAAAATCATCGACAAGGATAAGAACTAGTCGATTAAAACTGCGCCCTTTGTGAATGATCGCAAAGGCGCAGAAGGCTTAAGGCCTGACAGGAAGATAAAATGACGACTGCTACCCAGTTCGCCAAGCAACAGACCGAGATCTTTGAGAATCGCGCGCCGAAATCAGGGGCGCAGCTTCTGCTCGAAGCAATCGAGGCGCAGGGCGTCGATCTGATTTTCGGCTATCCCGGCGGGGCGATCATGCCTGTCTATGATGTGCTGCCACGCACGTCTCTCACTCATATTCTCTGCCGTCATGAGCAGGGCTGCGGGATGGCGGCCATCGGTTATGCGCGGGCAACGGGCAAGGTCGGCACGGCGCTGGCGACATCGGGACCGGGCGCGACCAACCTCGTCACCGCCATCGCTGACGCCTATCTCGACTCGGTTCCGGTGGTCTTTATCACGGGTCAGGTTCCGTCTGACCTGATGGGCACGGACGCATTTCAAGAAGTCGATATTGTCGGCATCACTATGCCCATCGTGAAACATAGCTATATTGCGCGCGACCCGGCGGACATTCCCGGCATGGTTGCGGAAGCCTATTTTATCGCGGGCGAAGGTCGTCCCGGTCCGGTGCTGATCGATTTGCCCAAAGACGTCGCCAATGCCGTTACGACAGAGCGCCATCGCTGGCGGCCTTATCCCAAGGTCAAACCAGAAATGGGCACGTCGGAAAATATTGCGCGTGCTGAGGCTCTGATCCGCGCGGCCGAACGTCCGCTCTTCTATATTGGCGGCGGCATAGCCCAAGGCGACGGCGTTGCGGAACTGCGCGAGCTGGTTGAACGCACTGAAATTCCCGTTGTCTCGACCCTCAAAGGTCTGGGCTCTTTGCCGTCAGACCATCCGCATTATCTCGGCATGCTCGGCATGCATGGCTTGAAAGCCGCCAATTATGCGGTGCAGGAATGTGACTTGTTGATCGTCGCGGGCGCGCGGTTTGATGACCGCGCCACAGGCAAGCTCGACACGTTCGCGCCGGGCGCAAAAGTCATCCATATGGATATCGACGTGGCCGAAAATTCAAAGCTCCGTATCGCGGACGTCTTCCTTGACGGATCCTTGAAAAAGAATCTCGCTGCACTCAACCCGTTCAAAGACGAGCCCTATGAGAAAGCCCAGATCGAACCGTGGCGAGAGCTCTGCTATTCGCGTCGGTCCATGTATGAGTGGGATTATGACGCGCCGGGCGACGGCGTCTACGCGCCCAAGCTTCTGCATGATCTGTCACGCCGCGCGCCAGACTCCGCGATCTTCACCTGCGATGTTGGCCAACACCAAATGTGGGTCGCGCAACATTGCTATTTTGATGATCCAAAAGATCACATCACGTCTGGTGGCCTCGGCACGATGGGCTTCGGCCTGCCCGCTGGGCTCGGCGCTAAGCTCGGCGCGCCTGACCGGACCGTGATTACCGTCTCAGGCGACGGGTCGATCATGATGAATATTCAAGAGCTGCAAACGCTGCACCGCTACGGCATTCCGCTCAAGATTGTGCTGCTGGATAATAGCGCGCTCGGCATGGTGCGGCAGTGGCAAGAAGTCTTTTTCGAACAGAATTATTCCGAAGTGAATCTGGACGACAATCCGGAATTCTCCAAGGTCGCCGAAGCCTTCCGGGTTGAGAGTTTTGTCGTGCGTGAGCGCAGCGAAGTCGATGCCGGGATTGACCGCCTGCTCGCCGCAGACGGCCCGATCCTGATGCACGTCAAAATCGACACAATGGAAAATGTCTGGCCGCTCGTCCCGCCAGGCCGCTCCAATGCCGACATGATGGAGCGGTAAAATGACTGAACTTCAACGCGATAAAATCTTCGAATCCTCTGGCGTGTCCGGCACGCTCAAGGTTGTCCTGCATGACGTCTCTGGCACGCTGCTGCGCACGCTCGGTACGATTGAGCGGCGCGGTTATGACTATCGCGACGTACATTGTACGCAGCGCGTCGACGGCGATTTTGATCTGTTAGTCCGGATCGAGGATATTGGCGGACCGCGCAATCTCGACATTCTCTGCAAACAATTAGAGCGGCTTTATAATGTTGTGAGCGCAGAGAAAGTTGGCCGCCGAAAACGGGCGGAGCGGGCATGACCGATCGCGTCAAGATATTCGACACGACGCTGCGTGACGGCGAACAAGCCCCCGGCTTTTCTATGAGCGCGGGTCAGAAACTGGCTATGGCCGAAGCGCTGGAAGGTCTGCGCGTGGACGTGATCGAAGCGGGTTTTGCTGCCGCCTCTCCCGGCGATTTCGAAGGTATTAAAGCCATCGCTGAAATGGTCACGGAAGCGACGGTCTGCTCGCTCGCGCGCTGTAATGAAGGCGATATCCGGGCGTCGGGCGAAGCAATCAAACCGGCCCGGTCGGGCCGCATCCATACCTTCATTGCGACTTCTCCGCTGCACCGCGAGTTTAAGCTGAAAATGGACAAGGACGAGATCGTTCGCCGCGCCATCGCCGCGATCGAACTCGCGCGGCAATATACGGATGATGTCGAATTTTCCTGTGAGGACGCGATCCGCACAGAACGCGACTATCTAAAACGCGTCGTCGAAGCCGCGATCAAAGCGGGCGCGAGCACGATCAATATCCCTGACACGGTCGGTTATACCACCCCGGAAGAAATTACCGATCTGTTCCAATTCCTCACGACTGAAGTCGAAGGGGCCGATGATGTGATCTTCTCGGCTCACTGTCATGACGATCTGGGCTTGGCCGTCGCCAATAGCCTCGCCGCCGTGCGCGGCGGCGCGCGCCAAGTCGAATGCGCGCTTAACGGTATTGGCGAACGGGCGGGCAATTGCGCGATGGAAGAAGTCGTCATGGCGCTGCGGACCCGGCGAGACTTTTTCGGCATCGACACGCGGGTGCGCACCGAAGGGATTTACGGCGCGTCCAAGCTGCTCGCCGCGATCACAGGCAATGCCGTGCCGCGCAATAAAGCCATCGTCGGCAAGAACGCCTTCGCGCATGAGAGCGGCATCCACCAGCATGGTGTGCTCGCCAATCGCGAAACCTATGAAATCATGAAGCCGGAACATGTTGGCGTGTCCACCGACAATCTCGTGCTCGGCAAACATTCGGGCCGCGCCGCCTTGAAGAACCGCGCTGAAAAGCTCGGCTTCACCCTGTCGGATAATCAGCTGCAGTCCGTCTTCATCGCCTTCAAAGAACTGGCTGATGCCAAGAAGGAAGTCTTCGACAGTGATATTGAAGCGCTGGTATTGGGCGAAGCGGTGGGGTCCGTTGGCCCGTGGGAAATTGAGAGCCTCTATGTCTCCGCTGGATCGGATGAGCATCGTATGCCGAAGGCGACGGTAGCGTTAAAACACAAGGATGGACGCACCCAGACGCATGTTTCTGAGATGGCCGGACCGATGAACGCCGTGTTCGACGCGATCAGCCGGATTACCGACATCCCGATGACGCTGGAACATTACGGCGTCAATTCCGTGTCAGGCGGTGAGGATGCGATGGCCGAAGCCACAGTGCGCGTCGCGACCGAGTTTGAGACCTATCAGGGCCGCGGGGCCAGCACGGACACGGTCCTCGCCTCCGCCCGCGCCTATCTCGACGTGATCAACCGGGTCGAACGCCGCTCCGTGCGTCAGGCCTCCATCGCGGCGCAGCATTGATGGGTAAAACGTTCCTATATGTGCGATTTGCGATGGCTGCGATACTTGTGACATTTACCGTCACATCATTCGTGTCAGATGCAATCTTTCAGGCTAATTTCGATGGGATTGATGGTCCACTTGCGTGGTCCTCATCATATACTAAGGCATTAAATAATATCGCTTTGGCTATAATGCTGTCAGCAGCCTTGGTCGCAAATTTTAAATTTAAAGCGTCCTTACGTAATGTGCGTGTCCTACGGATCGCCAGTTTCTTCTTAATTCTCTTCACCGTGATCGGTTTCTTTTACCTGCTTAGTGAACATTTGTTTTTAGTTCGGAGTGGGCAACTCTCACGTATGGGAAGTCATCTCGCTACATTGTACATTTTTCAAATTGCCTTCATCATGGCAGCCGTTTTGGTTTGGTCCAAAACGTCAAATTCACCCGCCAATTCGGGATAATGGATATGTCCCAAACCCTCTTCGACAAAATCTGGGAGGCGCATGTCGTCACCCCGGAAGCGGCGGCCCATCCGGCGACGCTCTATATTGATCTGCATCTGATCCATGAGGTCACGAGCCCGCAGGCCTTCACCGTCTTGCGCGAACGGAACCTGCCCGTGCGCCGGCCTGACCGGACGCTGGCGACAATCGACCATTCAACGCCGACCTTGAAAGATGCGGACGGCGCGCCGCTTTATGTCAACGCACAGGCCGAAACACAGGTCGCGACCCTGCTGAGCAATACAGAAACTCACGCCATCGAAACCCATGGCTGGGACAGCGCAAATCGCGGTGTGGTCCACGTCATGGGACCAGAGCTAGGCGCGACCCAACCTGGCATGACCATCGTTTGCGGTGACAGCCATACCTCCACACACGGCGCGTTCGGCGCGATTGCCTTTGGCATCGGCACGACCCAAGTCGGCCATGTGCTCGCTACGCAATGCCTGCTGATGCGAAAGCCGAAGACGATGGCAATCGAACTGACGGGTGAGCTTGTCGACGGCGTGACGCCCAAAGATGTGATCTTGGCAATCATCGCCGAAATCGGTGTCGGCGGCGGCACGGGTTACGCCTTGGAATATCGCGGCCCCGTGTTCGAAGCCATGTCGATGGCCGGCCGAATGACGGTCTGCAATATGAGCATCGAGGCGGGCGCACGCTGCGGTCTGATCGCGCCGGATGAAACGACGTTCGACTTTCTGCGTGGTCGACCGCATGCGCCATCAGACGACACTGGGGATTTTGATGCGGCTGTCGATCAATGGCGTCAGCTCACCACTGATGAGGGCGCGACGTTCGATAAGATCGTGCGCATGGACGCCGCAAAAATTCGACCGATGGCGACCTATGGCACCCATCCCGGCATGGCCGCACCGATTGATGCGCCCATTCCAAACCCCGCCAATGAAGCCGACGAAAAAGCGCTCAGCTATATGCAAGTCGCGGCGGGCCAGACCATGGCCGGGCAACGCGTCGACCGCGTCTTTATCGGCTCCTGCACCAATGCCCGGCTCGAGGATATGCGCGCCGCAGCCGCTATTCTGTCAGGTCGCACCGTCGCGAACACCGTCCGTGCCATTGTTGTCCCCGGCAGTGAGAGTGTCAAAACGGCGGCAGAAGCTGAAGGGCTGCACGAGATCATCATGGCCTCCGGCGCAGAATGGCGCGAACCGGGCTGTTCCATGTGCATCGCCATGAATGGCGATAAGGCCGCCCCCGGCGAGCTGGTCGTCAGCACGAGCAACCGTAATTTCGCCGGTCGTCAAGGCCCCGGCGCGCGGACCGTACTGGCCAGCCCAGAGACAGCCGCAGCCAGCGCCATCGCTGGTGTGGTCACCAGTGTGGCGGGGTTAGCATCATGAGCAACGTCCCCCTCACCACTCTCACGTCGCGCACGGTCGTTCTTCCGGCAGAGAATATCGACACGGACCAGATCATTCCCGCGCGGTTCCTGACGGTCACGTCACGCGACGGGCTCGGCAAACATGCCTTTAATGACTGGCGCTATGCTGAGGACGGATCGGAAACAGACCATGAGCTAAATGGCGACGCCGCAAAAGCCTCGCAAATCCTCATCGGCGGTCATAATTTTGGTTGCGGCAGCTCGCGCGAACACGCGCCTTGGGCACTGACGGATTACGGCTTTCGCGTCGTCATCAGCAGTGAAATCGCCGATATTTTCCGCTCCAATGCAGTGAAGAATGGACTGCTCCCCATCGTGATCGAAAAAGGCGCGCACCAGTGGCTGCTCGACCATCCGGGCGCAGATGTGGCGGTCGATCTGATCCGCCGCGAAGTTCGCCTGCCCGGCAATGGCGGAACATATCGATTTGATGTCGATGATTTCTCGGCCCACTGCCTGATCGAAGGCGTGGACGAACTCGGCTATCTCGACAGTCAGGTTCATGCGATTTCCGATTACGAAGAACGGCTCGGCAAATGAACATCCAATTCACCTATCTGCCCGGTGACGGGATTGGTCCGGAAGTCGGAGCCGCCGCCATCGTTGTGCTCGAAGCGACCGCCGAGAGATTTGGCCATACGTTAGAGACCGAACACCACCTCGTCGGCGGGGCCGCGATTGATGCGGGCGAAAAACCCCTGCCCGAAACGAGCTTTGAGTCCTGTCAGCGTACAGGGGCCGTGCTGCTTGGCGCGGTCGGAGGTCCGAAATGGGATCATCTCAAAGGCGCGGATCGGCCCGAGTTAGGCGCCCTTCTGCCGCTCCGAAAACGCCTCAATCTCTACGCCAATATCCGCCCCTGCAAACCCTATGACGCCTTGCTCGACCGAGCACCGCTTAAACGGGACTGGCTGGAAGGGACAGATTTCGTCGTCATGCGCGAATTGACCGGGGGTATTTATTTCGGCAAAAAAGGCCGTGATGCAGACGGCGCTTTTGATGAGTGCCGCTACTCTGAGTCCGAAGTCGAGCGTATCGCGATCAAGGCGTTCGATCTGGCCATGACCCGCCGCAAGAAGGTCACATCCGTCGACAAATCCAACGTTTTGGAAACCTCTCGCCTTTGGCGCGAAACGGTTGAGCGCGTGGCTCAGAATTATCCTGAGGTCGAGTTGGAGCATCTGCTCGTGGACGCAATGACCATGCATATGCTGACGCGCCCCACTGCATTCGACGTGGTGCTGACCGAAAATATGTTTGGCGATATTCTGACCGATGAAGCATCAGTCCTGTGTGGGTCGATGGGCGTCATTCCCTCAGCCTCTCTCTCTGATGCCAGAGAGGATCAAAGAGTCGTCGGCATGTTCGAGCCGATCCACGGATCGGCGCCTGATATTGCGGGTCAGGGCAAAGCCAATCCGCTTGCCATGATCCTGTCGGCGGCTTGGATGCTGCGTTTGTCCTTCGGACTAGACGCAGAAGCCGCTACCATAGAAATGGCGGTCGAACAGGCGCTGGCCGCTGGCGACGTCACGGGTGATTTGGGCGGCACCCTATCCACCGAACAGGTCGGAACAAAGATCGCAGATCGGGTTCGTCGTGCGGCATGATATTCATGATCTGCGCGCGCGCATCGACGCGGCTCAAGTCTATGAACTGGCGCACCGCACGCCGCTTCAGCTCGTTCCCAAGCTAAGCCGGGAATTAGGCCGCCGCGTCTGGCTCAAGCGCGAAGACCTACAGGACGTCTTCTCATTCAAAATCAGAGGTGCCGCCAATCGCATGGCGGGTCTGGGCGAAATCGCGCGAGTCCAAGGCGTTTGCGCCGCCAGTGCGGGCAATCACGCGCAAGGTGTGGCCAAAGCCGCCGCCCATTACGGCGTCGACGCCTTGATCTTCATGCCTGTCACCACCCCCACGATCAAAGTCGCGGCTGTTGAAGCGCTGGGCGGCAAAACACGCTTGATCGGCGACAATTATGATGAGGCTTGCGAAGCCGCCATCGAGCATTCGCAAAAATCAGGCGCTATCTTTATTCACCCGTTTGATGAGCTGGACGTGATTGCGGGTCAGGGCACCGTCGCCAAAGAAATTTTTGAGCAAGCGACGCGCAAAATCGATGCCATCTATGTCTGTACGGGCGGCGGCGGTTTAGTGTCCGGCATCGGTGCTTATGCAAAGGCTGTGTCGCCAGACACCCGCATCATCGCCGCTGAGCCCGTCGGCGCCGCGACGCTCAAGGCTGCTATGGCCGCCGGGCAACCCATCGATCTGGATCATGTCGACGGCTTTGCGGACGGCGTCGCCGTTCGGCGCATTGGCACGCTGACCTATGCGCTTTGCTGCGACGTGGTCGACGATTGTGTCACTGTCACCAATGATGAAATCTGCGCGGCCGTGCGGGACATTTTCGAGGCCACACGAACCGTTGTCGAACCGGCGGGCGCAGTCGCCTTAGCCGCCCTGCGCCGCGATGTGGCCGATGGGCGCGCGCCCGATGGTGACTGCGTGGTAACGGTGTCCGGCGCCAACGTCAATTTCGACCGGATCGGCCATATGGTCGAACGGGCTGAATTGGGCGCGGGCGAAGAAATGCTCTTCGGCGCGACCATCCCGGAACAACGCGGCGCGTTTCAGCGCTTCGTCGAAGCCCTCGGCCATCGCGCCGTGACAGAATTTTCCTACCGCTATCAGAATGACACAGAGGCGCACCTTCTGGTCGGGTTGAAAATCAAGTCAGGGGCGGAACGCGACAATGTCATGAATGATCTGAACGCCGCCAATGTCGCCGCGCTGGATTTATCCAATGACCGGCTCGCCAAGCGTCACCTTCGTCATATGATTGGCGGAGATCCAGATACCACGATGCGCGAAGTGCTCTATCGCGTCGAGTTTCCGGAGCGTCCGGGCGCGCTGGGCCAATTTCTCAGCGCGCTGGATGCACGGTGGAACATTAGCCTGTTCCACTACCGTAATCACGGCGCAGCCGAAGGGCATGTCTTATGCGGGTTCCAACTGCCTAATGATGATAAATCAGCCTTGGAGGATAGCTTAGACGCGATCGGTTTCCCAGTCTGGGAAGAGACAGATAATCCAGCGACGCAGCTGTTCCTTTAGTTAGCGAGCCATCGCTCCAGTGATCGATCATCGTCTCTTTTGACGTTGTTCGCGACCTACCCTAGTTCAACGTTAACAGGGAGAGTGGGATGAAACGATTTTTGCTGGGCTCGACCCTAATCATTCTGGCCGCCTGTGACGCAGCCGTTGAAACAACCGAACCTCCAGCACCTGTTGCGATACCCGCTGCCGAAATCATCCGCACACCTACCAAAGTGGCTCTGTTCGGTGATCTGCACATCCATACAGAAAACAGTTTTGACGCCTATATTTTTGGCACACGCGCCACACCTGACGACGCCTACGCCTTTGCCCGCGGCGCAACGATCGACAATGGCGCAGGCACGCCGATCACCCTGTCTGGACCCCCGCTCGATTTCTACGCCGTAACCGATCACGGCGAATATCTGGGTGTGGTCAAGGACATGCGGCGGCGCGGATCGGACCTGTCGAAAACAGATACCGCAAAGTCAATTTTCGGCCTGTTTGCGCAAGACCGTCGCGAGAGTTTCCTGCGCGTCGGGGCTACAGTCGTATCCGGCGAACCGATTGAAGACATTTACGACCGCACCTTCATGCAGAGCGTCTGGTCAGATACAGTCGCGGCCGCAGACCGGCACAACGCGCCCGGTACGTTCACGACCTTCGCTGGCTATGAATACACTGCCATGGTTCAGATAACGGAGATGGGGGCCGCCAACCTCCACCGGAATGTCATCTTTAAGGATTCAGCGCCGGATCAACTTTTCACGACCCTAAATAGCCCAAACCCTGAAGAATTGTGGGACTGGATGGACGCTCAACGGGCGGAGGGCCGGGACCTGCTCGCGATCCCACATAATTCCAACGCCAGCAATGGCATGATGTTCGCCGTGACGCAGACGGATGGATCACCCATTGGCGCGGCCTATGTCGAGCAGAGACTCCGTAACGAACCCTTAGTTGAAATCACTCAGGTCAAGGGAACGTCGGAAACTCACCCCCAATTCGCGCCAAATGATGAGTGGGCCAGTTTCGAGCAATATCGCAATCTGATCGGATCGAACGAACCTTCAACGGTTGTACCGGGCAGCTTCGTGCGAAATGCTTTGTCACTTGGATTGGGCATGGACGCTGATGGTCTTGGCAATCCTTACGAAATCGGCGTCATCGGGAGTTCGGACTCCCACCTCGGCGCGCCCTCCCTGTCAGAACAGGAACATTTCGGAAAATTTCCCCATGACATGAATAATGATATGCGGCGATCCGTCCCGACGGATCCAAAGACGGGCTGGACCGACGAGACCGAAACTCAGGAAGATCTGATCTCTGCCCCACAATATGGGGCGTCTGGTCTGGCGGGGGTTTGGGCCGAGGCCAATACGCGCGAGGATATTTTCAACGCCTTGCGCGCACGCGAAACCTTTGCCACGTCTGGCCCGCGCATTCGCGTGCGATTGTTCATGGGTGATTATAGCGTAACGGACCTAACCGCGCCGGACCTATTAGAGCGCGCCTATGCTTCTGGTGTGCCAATGGGCACGAAGACGGACGCGCCGGGAACCCTCATGGCGCTGGGCTATGCGGACCCACAGGGCGAACCGTTGGAGCGGATGCAGATTATTGCCTTGCGCGAAGATGGATCAGAAATGATCTATGATATCGCTTGCGCCGACGGCGCTCCGATCAACCCAGACACACATCGTTGCACCTTGCCAGACGGCGACGTCGATCTGTCGACCTGCACATCAAGCGGCGCAGGAGCGGGTGAACTATCCGCCCTGTGGGATGACCCCGACAGTCGTGACGGGGAACGCGCCGCCTATTACTTACGCGTCCTTGAGCGACCCAAATGCCGCTGGAGTACATGGGATGCCGTACGGGCTGGCACATCGCCGAGCCCTAAAATGGTAGCCACCATTCAAGACCGCGCCTGGAGCAGCGCCATCTGGGTTGGAAATTAAGTCCGATTAAGATGGAACAGATTGTCGCACTCTGTGTTACCTTCTAGCCCCTCATAGGAGAGACTTCATGGCTAATAAATCTGGCGGGAACGCAATGTATTTCATCATCGGCGCGATTGTCGTCGCCGTCATCGCAGTTGGTTTCTTTATGGTTCAGGAATCCAACGAACCTGATCTGTCCATCGATGTCAGCGAGAGCGGCATCGACATCGAAACCAACTAGCCACAATTAGTTTTATATACGGCGATAGGTTTTCTCTAAACCTTGGCGTTCGTAAACGACTGTGAATCTGTCTTCGGCGACCGATAGGATGTCGAAGCAGACTTCACTTCCCCTAGACTCATAGCGAAACGCAGTCAGTTGATCCGACGGTTCTGGGTCAGCGCAGGACTCGATGATCTCAATATCCGTGACGTCGACCACCGCGCCTCTTTCAAGCAGCTCAATCGTATAATCCGAAATCCGGATAGACTGGCTCAGATCACCACTCTGCCAGTGGCCTTGGAGTGCTGCGGCGGGATTGGGTGTGCTCTCAGTCGCGGGCTGGCACGCCATCAGCGCCAACCCGACTGAGATGCACCCGACGCGCACTAGATGCGGTTCGGATAGACCGGACGAATATCGTAGGGAATGTCGTCAAGATTATTGAGGACGATTTCGGCTTCTGCATCCAGAACGGCATATTTGTCCATGAAGGCTTTGGCCGCATCATAATCGCCGTCACCCTGTAACATCACGACCTTAGCGGTCAGATCGCCAATCGCCTGCGCCAGCTTGTCAAAATCGATGCGGAAACGCTCGACTTCCGGTAACCATTCGACTGCGCCAACTTCACGATAATAGCGATACTGATAGGCCGCACCCTTGGCATGGGCGGCGGTCACGCCGAACCGCATAGAACGGAACTTACCCGTAAAATAAGTCGCCAAGAACGCATTACGATCCGCTGGATCTAGCTCTCCCCGGTCCATCATATAAAGGATATTATAGGCCCCCATCACGTCCGCTTTGCCTTCCTCAAGCCCGGAATAAAGTTCTTTCAGCTCAAGTCGAACTTCAGTCTCTCTTGGACCATCGGGGCCATTGACCGTGATTTTACCAGGGCCGAGCGAGTGGGACAATTCGTGGAAGAGCGTGTTGTTGCTCATCCATTTTTTCGCCGTCAATTCGGCTTGTTGTGGGATCAGAACGCGTTCGCCAATCGGGGCTAAGATACGGTCATATTTCGCGCCCAGCACGTTGGACAGAATAACCTTCTTCGCCCCTTTGGCTTCACGCACCCGTTCATCATTGGGCAGGTTGAACGCAATGGTCTGTACGCCGTTAGAATTATCGCCACCGCCTTTGATTTGATCAACAACTGCAATCGGGCTTTCAAATCCACGCGTCGTATTTTTATAACGATCATCGACGGGCAGGTTAGCTTCCATGTCCGGGAGATAGGCTTTGTATTTGTCCAGCGCAGCTGAGGCTTGCGGATCTTTGAGTGTCAGGAACATCTCATAGGCCGTCTTGTAGCCAAACAGCTGGTCATCATAGACTTCATAAGGACCGATTGCGACTTCGATCGGACCTTCCAGATCCATCCAAGCCAGTTCGGATTCGAAGTAATCATCGGATTCGAAGGCATCCGCGCGCAAGTTTAGGAACCGCTTGAGCGTTGGTTCCTCACTCAACGCGGCAGCGTCGCGCAACAGGCGTGTGGCCGGCTTCAATTGCGCGGCATAAGCTTCGGAATAAGGTACGGCGTAGAGCGCGCCGTCTTCATTGCGACGGATCACCGTGTAACCCGATGTAAAGGCCTCACGATCGTCAGGATTAGCCGCCAAATGCGCCTCAAATTCGTCCTTGGTCATATCCGCCGGATAGAAGCCGCCGCCGAGTGGGCAATCGCCCAAGCCGTCAACAAACGGTGCGTCACCTTCCAGCCCGTCACAATGCGCAAAATGCAAATCAAACATAGCGAGCGCATCGGCGTCGCCCGTCGCCGCAATCTTCGTGCGGATGGCCCGATTGTCGGCGTTGCGCTGCAGCAGGAATATCTCGTCCAGCAGCGGACCCACTTCCATCAACTTATTGGCCACGGCGCGTTCGCTATCGGTCAGAAAGGACGTGTCTGGGTCCATCCGGATTTCAGCGAATTTCGCATATTGCCCGTCGACATCGTAAAATGGTTGCGCCTCGACTTCGACCATTTCGGTTTCAGTGTTATCTACAACGTCCGTGTCCGACGCGCCTGAGCAGGCCATCAGCGCGGTGGCTGAGGCAAAGAGAAGCCAATGTTTCATGATAATATCTCCGATTAATTGAGGGCGGCGCGAATGCGCTCTGCCAGTGAATCAAGCTCACCCTTATCGGCCATCTTACCTTGAGCATGTTCGGACATGTCCGCAAGATTATACCGGGGGATAATATGAGCGTGGGTGTGAAAGACGGTCTGCCCAGCAGGCTCACCGTTAAATTGCGAGATGATGATCCCATCTGGCTTCAGGGTTGTTTCCACAGCCTGCGCAACGCGTTGCACCAGTCCAAACAACCGACCCAGATCCTTGGGCGCGAGCTCAAGCAGGTTACGCGATGGGGCTTTAGGGATGACGAGGCAATGGCCGCGGGTCTGCGGAAAAGCATCCATGATGGCAATCGCGTGACCTTCGTCCGCGATCACAGCCGCTGGGATTTCCCCGCGCAATATCTTCGCAAAGATGTTCTCAGGATCGTAATTACCGTGCAGGGACATGAGACCTCTATAGGATAAAAACCGCGATCAAACACCCCATGATCTTCGACCGGACGTGGGCGATCTCAGGACGATGAAGTCCACCCAATGACATCATCCATCACGACCGGATCAATCGTCCGGTCATCACCGGTTTGATGGAGTACGGAAATATCACCCGTTGTCTCGACAACAACAGCCAGCACATCATCGAGACGGATCGCATTGGCTTCGCGCATTTTCGCAATGACATCAGAGCGGGTCATTTGCGCCTTTTTCATCTGATCTTCGAGAAAATTTCCATCCCGCCAAACAAGACGAGGTTCGTTATTAACCAGCGCGCTAGCCCAGTTCCAACGGCGGCGCGCGAAAGCGATCATGCCCTGCACACTAAACAGAAAGAGGAGCGCGGTCGCTCCCTGCGTGACAGACGGAGTCTCGGCGATAATAACACTCGCTAGGACCGATCCGAACGCAACAGTGATCGCGAAGTCAAAGCCGCTCATTTTTGAGAAACTTCTTAAACCGAAAAGTCGGTTAAGACTGATCAGAACCAGAACACTGAGCAGCACACTTAGGCCGATAATAAGAAATTTGTCCGGATCCATGATCAGCCAGTCTTGCATCGAAATGTCCTCTGTTGTGAACAAATTCAACGCGCAGAATCATAGAACGTTTCCGATCAGCTCTACTTTTTGAACGGTGTGTGCCGCCCGAGCACAGCCACATCGAAATCGACCGCGTTGCGTTCACGATCCAAATAATCCTCCACAGCGTCTCGCAAGCCCGGATGCGCGAGATAATGGGCGCTATGCGTTGTCACAGGCTCATAGCCCCGCGCGAGCTTATGTTCACCCTGCGCGCCCGCTTCAACGCGCGGCAACCCCCGTTCAAGGGCCGCTTCAATCGCTTGATAATAGCACAGCTCAAAATGCAGGAAGGGCTTATGGACAAGCGCGCCCCAATTGCGGCCATAGAGCGCGTCTGATCCAATGAAGTTAAGCGCAGCCGCCACCGGGTCGCCGTCCATCCACGCCATGATCAGGACGATATCGTCGGCCATGGTTTCATGAATCCGTGCGAAAAACTCTCGGTTCAGATAGGGACTGCCCCATTTTCGGCGTCCGGTATCGAGATAGCAGCGGTAGAAAATGTCCCAATGCTCAGCTTTAAGATCGTCGCCAGTGAGACGTTTGATCGTTACGCCGTCTTGGGCGGCTTTACGCTCTTTGCGGATGTTTTTGCGTTTGCGTGACGCGAGGCTGTCGAGGAACGCATCGAAATCCGGATAGTCGCGATTGATGAAGTGAAACTGCCGATCCATGCGATGAAGGAACCCAGCTTCGTCACACACGCTGCGATCCGACTCAGACAGAAACGTCAGATGCGCGCCGGAACAGTCAAGTTGTTGGCAAGCCTGCACCATCGTCGCCAGCGCGGCTAACTGGCCTTCGCGCGTGGGGGCCAGTAAGCGCGGACCTGTCGCTGGTGTAAACGGAACCGAACATTGTAGCTTGGGATAATAGGGAATGCCAGCGCGCTCCAACGCATCTGCCCAGCCATGGTCAAACACATATTCGCCTTGCGAATGGGTTTTGGCGTAAAGCGGCGCGGCGGCAATGGCGGTTCCATCTGGGCCTTCAACCCAAACATGATGCGGGGCCCAGCCTGTCTCAATTGACGCGCAGCCTGAGGTTTCGAGCGCATGTAAGAAGCGGTGGCTCAAAAATGGGTGATTGCCGGACGGTATCAACGCGTCCCAATCCTCTGCCTCAACCTCAGATATTTGTGACAGCAAGCGCGCCGTCACAGCCCTCGCATCAGACATGCGGATCAATCATTAGCCGTGAAATCGACAATCCCGTCACGCAATTCCGTCACGTCCATGCAGCTTTCGCCAGAATCGACCAGACTGCAATTGAGCTGCCCGCCTTCGATCTGTTTCGCGTTGTCACAATCCGAGCCCGGCAAGACAATTTGCGCCGTCTTTACCGCGCCCGCCTCAGTCGTTTGCGGAAACATATTCGCGCCCGCCGTCTCGCCATTGCCCGTCACATTAAACGCGAACAGCCCCGCATTCACCGTTTCGTCTGTGCCATTGACGACAGACATCATGACCAGACAGGCGGCGGATTCTGGCACCAGACGCTCAACCGTAATCAGAACCTTGCCGTCTGCATCCATTGATGATGGAATGCTTGGCGCTTGATCGATGCCTGCAGCCTCCATCCGCGTCTCAGCAGTCGGACTTTCGACCGCATCAACGTCGCTGGAGTTTCCGCAGGCGCTCAAGACAAGCGCGAAGACAGATATTAGACAAACATGTTTCATAGGGTCTCTACGCATGGATTGTGCGGCAAGTTTCAAGTGTACCTGCCTAAACTGGAACACCGTTGTCGAGACAATAGTTTCTCACCGTGTCGCGCAGCGATGATAGTCGCGACGTGACCTTGATATTTGGCAGGATCAGCTCTCGCAATTCGGCGGCATTAAGCGCCATGAGCGTACTCTTCACAGGGCCGATCCCAGTGGCCGACATCGACAAGGTGGTAAAGCCGAGCGCGACCAGACAGGCCGCTTCCAACGGTCGCCCAGCGATTTCTCCGCAAACAGACACGGGCGTATTATTCTGACGACAACTCTCTGCAATGAAACTCAAGATCGACAGAGCGGGGGGAGAGAGCGGATCATAACGGTCTGACACACGGGCATTGTCCCGGTCAGCCGCAAAGAAAAACTGCATCAGATCATTCGCGCCAACACTGACGAAATCAGCATGATCACACACGCTAATCACCTGCCACGCCAGCGACGGCGTTTCTAGCATCACGCCGACTTCGACCTTAGCCGGTAATTCGCGGCCTAATGTCTTGGCGCGTTCGATCTCACGGTCAAACAAAGCCCGCGACTGGATCATTTCCTCCACGGTCGTGACCATCGGGAACATGACGCGTAAATGTCGGCCTGCGCCCGCCGCCACCAAAGCACGAAGCTGGTAGCGCATCAGGCCGGGTCGATCCAAGCCAATGCGGATCGCCCGCCAGCCGATCGCCGGGTTTTCTTCTGGCACCGGGTCGATATAGGGCAGGATCTTATCGCCTCCCAAATCAAGCGTCCTGAAAGTGACGGGTCGATCCCCCGCCGCCAAGATCGCCTTGCGGTACAGGTCCGTCTGTTGTTCCAGCCGCGGCATGAAATCGCTGACCATGAACTGAAATTCGGTGCGGAAGAGACCAATCCCATCGGCACCCGCCAGATCCAACTGCGGCAGATCGACGAGCAGTCCAGCATTGAGCATCAGATCGATCTCAATGCCGTCCCGCGTGACCGTTTTCTTAAACCGAAGCTGGTCATAAGCCCGGCTCATCTCGCCGCGAATATTGAGCCGCAACTGGAAACCAGCCACTTGTGATTCCAGCGGCCGAAGGTGGATTTTCCCATCTTCGGCATCCACGAGGACATCGTCACCGGTTTCAATCCGGTCGAGGACACCGCTCACCCGGCCAATCAAAGGCAAGCCCAGAGCTCGCGCAATAATGGATGTGTGGGAGGAGGAGGATCCTTCTTCCAAAACCAACCCCGCGAGCTTCTCGCGATCATAATCCAGCAACTCAGCCGGGCCGAGTTCGCGCGCAAACAGGATCGCGTCATTGGGAATTTCGGGCCTTGTGCTTTCACCCGCCAATAGACGCAGCATGCGATTGGCGAGATCTTCGAGGTCATGCAACCGCGCCCGCAAATAGGGGTCACGCACTTTCATCAGTCGTGCGCGATGTTCGTTGCGCACGCGCTCTACGGCGGCCTCTGCCGTCAGGCCAGAGTGGACCGCTTCACGCAGTCGCTCGACCCATTTTCGGTCATAGGCAAAGGTGCGGTAGGCTTCGTAGATTTCCTTTGACGCCCGGGTCAGCGCGGCGATTTCGCCGGACACCATCGCGTCAACATGACGACGAAGCTCAACAATCGCGTCTTCGAGGCGAATTTCTTCCTGCGCGATATTTTCGGCGAGCAAATTGGCCGACGCGACAGGCGGGCGATGCAACACAGCATGACCGCGTGCGAGACCTGGGGAGAAGGCTTTGCCTGTCAGAGATTCTGGCTTTGTCTGGGTTAGCTGAATGCCTTTTAGGGCTGCCTTCTTGCCGCCAATCCGCTCGTCATCCACGATAATTTCGGCCAGCACCATGGCTACGGTCAGCAGGTCTTCGACCTCATCTTCCGAGAAGATGCGATCTTCCTTCGACTGAACCACCAAGACCCCAAGCGTACGGCCACCCCGCAAAATCGGCACGCCGAGAAAGGCTTTATAAGGATCTTCTCCCGTTTCTGGACGATAGGAAAAGAGGGGGTGGGACGGTGCGTCGGCGAGATTGAGCGGGCGAGCCGTCAACGCAACATGGCCGACCAGACCTTCGCCGGGCTTCATCCGTGTCTTATGCACGGCAGAGCGCTTCAAGCCTTTGGTGGCTGAAAGCTCCAGCTCGTCGCCTTTCCGTAACAGATAAATCGACGCCACATTGACCCGCATCGACGAACTGATGGCCGCTACAAAATCGTCCAACCGGACCTGAACTGATTCGGTTCCGGCCATTGCGGTGCGGATGGCCCGCATCAATTTCGGCGGGGTTGTGACTATGTCTGGATTGAGGCTCATCAAGAGCAGCTTAGCGCACCAACAGGGGTGCTGTCAGGAGCAATCGACCAAAGGAGGTTAAATCGGGCTAATGATCGCTGTCAAATTGTGCGGGCGCCCCGTCTCCGCGGGCTTCTTCGGCCTCTTCTTGCACAATGACGATGCGTCGGGCCGCCATGTCCACAGTCGGCGCATGCTCGAGCGTGAAAGGGTGGTAGAAGCTGGGGCCTTGTGCGGGCTTGATTTCCAGCGTGTCGCCTGCCCCGAATTCATGTACGGCCTGAACTGTTCCGACAGTTTCGCCGTCCTGATTGTCGACCTGCAGTCCGATCAAATCGGAATGGTAAAATTCGTCGTGCTCCGGCGCGGGCAGAGCTTCACGCGGGACGAAAAGTTTGGTCGATTTCATCGCTTCGATTTGCTCGCGTGTGTTTTTCTCGACAACAGACAGGCTGAAAAATCGGGACACGGGACGCGCGTTTTTCGGGGTAAAGAGATGCTCGCCATTCTCATCCAACAACGGCCCGTAACTGGCAAAAGCCAGCGGATCTTCGGTGAAAGATTTCACTTTCAGATTGCCATGAATGCCGTGCGCGCCCGCGATGGCGGCAACGCATGTCAGTGCAGGCTTTGTCATTAGAGGCGCGACTTGATCTCATCGACCAAGTCAGTCTGCTCCCACGAAAACTCACCGTTCGGTCCAGGATCGCGACCGAAATGGCCATAGGCCGCGCTCGGCGCGTAGATCGGCTTATTGAGATCAAGATGCTTACGGATACCGCGCGGGGTCAAATCCATAACAGATCGAATGATGGTCTCGATCTTGTCGCCTTTGATCGGGTTATGGTCATCAACATTGACGTAGATCGATGTCGGCATAGCCACGCCGATGGCGTAGCTGACCTGAATTTCGACCCACGGCGCAACGCCTGCTGCGACAAGGTTTTTGGCGAGGTAACGCGTCGCATAGGCGGCCGAGCGATCAACTTTCGTCGGATCTTTACCGGAGAACGCACCACCGCCATGCGGCGCCATACCACCATAAGTGTCGACAATAATCTTACGACCTGTCAGCCCAGCGTCCCCATCAGGCCCGCCAATGACGAATTTACCCGTCGGGTTAATGTGCCAGACCGTATTATCCGTGATCCATCCGGACGGAAGGACTTCGTGAATATAGGGCTTCACCCGCTCCGCAATATCGGCGGAGTCGAGGCTCGCATCCAGATGCTGAGTAGACAGAACAATAGCGGTGGCTTCAACCGGGCGGCCATTGTGATAACGGACTGTGACCTGCGATTTGCTGTCAGGGCCGAGCCATGTCTCGCCTTCATGCTTGCGCGCCTTGGCGAGACGTTCAAGAATTTTGTGACTGTAATGAACGGGCGCTGGCATCAGATGGCCAGGCACATCCAGCGAGGCATAACCAAACATGATGCCTTGGTCGCCCGCACCCTCTTCAGAATGCAAGCCTGTGCCGCTATCAACACCTTGTGCAATATCGACGGATTGAGCGTGAAGCAGCACGTCCACATCGGCGTGCTTCCAGTGGAAGCCCTCTTGCTCGTAACCAATGTCTTTGATCGCGGCGCGCGCAACCTCTTCGATCATATCGGGTGTAATACGGTCTGTACCGCGTGTTTCACCAGCAATGACCACCTTGTTTGTTGTGGTTAGCGTTTCAGCGGCAACGCGAATATCCCACGGCGACATGCCGTCAGCAATCGACTCGCGGAAATAGAGATCCACAATCTCGTCAGAAATTCTGTCGGAGACTTTGTCGGGATGACCCTCAGAGACGGACTCGGAGGTGAATTCGTAAGTTTGGCGGCTCATAATAGGCTCCAGGATTTTAAGGCTCGGAGTTTACCCCCGGCCCGATCGGGGGCTTTTTATTATTATTGGAGCCTGGATATGAATGGGCGCGGATGACCCCCGCGCCCTGATAAGGGTTGTCTGAATTGACCGACTAGTAGCGGTAATGTTCCGGCTTATAGGGGCCTTGTTTCGGCACACCGATATAGTCCGCTTGTTCTTTGGTCATTTCGGTCAGTTTCACGCCGATTTTTTCCAAGTGCAAACGTGCGACTTTTTCGTCGAGATGCTTGGGCAGCATGTAGACTTCGTTGCCATATTTCTTGGTCGACGCTTTGCTATCTTCCCACAGCTCGATCTGAGCCAGAACTTGGTTGGTGAACGAGGCTGACATCACGAAGGACGGGTGACCGGTCGCGTTACCGAGGTTAAGCAAACGACCTTGAGACAGCAGGATCATGCGCTTGCCACCGGGGAAGGTGTACATGTCGACTTGGTCTTTAATGTTGGTCATTTTGATATTGTTGAGCGCCGCGACTTGGATCTCATTATCGAAGTGCCCGATATTGCCGACGATCGCCATATCCTTCATCTCGCGCATATGCTCGAGGCGGATCACGTCTTTATTACCCGTTGTTGTGACAAAGATGTCCGCGGTTGAGACGGCGTCTTCCAATGTTGTGACTTCGAACCCGTCCATGGCGGCTTGTAGCGCGCAGATCGGGTCAACTTCCGTGACCTTCACGCGAGCGCCAGCACCTTTGAGTGACGCGGCAGAGCCTTTGCCGACATCGCCATAGCCGAGAACAACGGCGGTTTTACCAGCCATCATCGTATCAGTTGCGCGACGGATGCCGTCGACGAGCGATTCTTTACAACCATATTTATTGTCGAACTTCGACTTGGTGACCGAGTCGTTGACATTGATCGCTGGGAACGGAAGACGGCCTTCACGCTGCAATTCATACAGGCGGTGAACACCGGTCGTGGTTTCTTCAGAGACACCCACAATGTCGTCGCGTGTTTTCGTGAACCAGCCGGGGCTAGCCGCCATACGCTTTTTGATTTGTGCAAAGATTGCGGCTTCTTCTTCTGAACCCGGCTCGCCTTCGATAAGGTCTGTCTCACCGGCTTCGACGCGAGCGCCAAGCAGGACGTAAAGGGTTGCGTCGCCGCCATCATCAAGGATGATGTTCGCGCCCTCTGGAAACAAGAACGACTTGTCGAGATAGTCCCAATGCTCTTCCAACGTCTGACCTTTGATGGCGAAGACGGGAACACCCGACGCTGCAATCGCGGCGGCCGCATGATCTTGTGTGGAATAGATGTTGCAGGATGCCCAACGGACGTCCGCACCGAGTGCTGTCAGCGTTTCGATCAGAACAGCGGTTTGGATCGTCATATGCAGCGACCCGACAATCCGCGCACCGGCAAGCGGCTTGGATTCGCCAAACTCTTCACGCAGCGACATCAAGCCTGGCATTTCGGTTTCAGCGATATCGAGTTCTTTGCGGCCATAGTCTGCCAGCTTGATATCTTTAACAATGTAGTCGTGTGCGCTCATGACTGAGGCCTTTTGCGAAAGTGTTGTGGAATATGAAAGTCGCGCGCCCTTAAACCACTCCAGGCGATATAACAATTTCTTTATATGCTTTTTTGCACCGTTTCCCGTCATTGCCTGACCCCGACCGCGTCGTTAGGACCGCTCCATCTCAAACCCATCCGACATTCCGACTTTTTCCGTCATCATCGTCAACTATAATGGCGGCGACTATCTGCCCCGCGCCGTCGACGCGCTGGCCAGCCAGACACTGTCAGACTTCGAAGCCTTCATCGTCGATAATGGCAGCACGGATGGGTCCATGGTGGCTCTGCCTGATCTCGACGCCCGCTTCACCATCATCGAAGCGGGCGAAAACCTTGGTTTTGCAGCGGCCAACAATCTCGCCGCGCTCCAAGCGCGGGCAGATTGGCTCGTGATGTTGAACCCTGACGCTTTCGCCAAGCCTGACTGGCTCGCGGCCTTGCACAGCGCCACTCAGCGCCATCCTTTTGTGACCATGTTGGGGTCGATGCAGATCGCCGCCAACACGCCGGATCAATTCGATGGCACGGGCGATGAGCTGTCTATCTTCGGCGTGGCTTACCGCGCGGGTTACGGCAAACCGGTTCGCACAGTCAGCGAAGACTTTCCCGTCTTTGGCCCCTGCGCGGCGGCGGCGGCGTATAAACGGACCGATTTTGAGGCTGCAGGTGGATTTAACGAGCGGTTCTTCTGCTATCATGAAGACGTCGAATTGGCGCTGAAGATGCGTCGCCTTGGCGGCCGAGCCGTGCAAGTTCACGACGCTGTCGTCCATCATGTCGGATCCGGTATCAGCGGCACTGAATCCGAATTCGCCGTCTATCACGGCACCCGCAACCGAATGTGGACCTGGTTTGGGGCGATGCCAATTGGCCTCATGATCGGTCTATTGCCGCTCCACCTCGGTGCAACAGTGGCTTTTGTCGTCTGGAGCGCCTTTCGATCCGGGCGTTTTCGCGCCACCGCGCGCGGTGTCTGGCACGGCATTAAGGGGCTACCGAGCATATTAGCTTCACGTCGCGCCTACCCCAAAGGCAGCACAACCATTCTCCCCGTTCTCGTCAAGAACCCCCGCGCCGTGACTGAACGGCGGAATCGTGTCCGGTCTTCATAAGCCGTTGGTGAAATTGCGCTAACAAGCCCTCTGACACAAGCAGGGGCTCTCCATGTCACGCAAACCCGAGGCGCAAATTGCGCCCAATAGCTACGCCTTTGAAACCACAGCGCTGGTTAAGCCAACGGGGTTTCGCGAATATGATGCGCGCTGGTGGTTCGGCATACCGGGGAGCGGCAACGATCCAGAGTTAAATCTCTATGGCGTACGCGCCCTCGGCGAAGGGCTCGGCACGTTGATGCATGAACGCGGAATCGATCCGGTCATCGCGGTCGGTCATGATTTCCGTCACTATAATATGGGCATCAAGATGACGCTCATCGCCGGGCTCATGAATGCCGGGATCAAAGTCCTCGACATCGGGCTCGCCCTCTCACCGATGGCCTATTTCAGCCAGTTTCACCTCAAAGCGGCTGGCGTCGCGATGGTGACGGCCTCGCATAATTCTAATGGCTGGACCGGTGTGAAAATGGGAATCGAACCGCCGCTAACTTTCGGACCCGACGAAATGGCCCGGTTGAAAGCCATCGTTCTGAATGGCGAAGGCAAGGCCCGATCTGGCGGATCCTATGATTATGTCGACGGAGTTCGAGAGGCGTATATTGATGATGTTGCTAAAGGCGTGAAACTGTCGCGCCCGATCAAGGTGATTGCCGCCTGCGGCAATGGCACGGCGGGCGCGTTTGCACCGGAATTATTGAAACGCATTGGGGCCGAGGTGATCCCAATTGAGTGCGACCTCGATTACACCTTCCCACACTATAATCCGAACCCCGAAGCGATGGAAATGCTGCACGCTATGCGCGACGCGGTGCTGGAACATGGCGCTGATGTTGCGCTTGGCTTTGACGGCGACGGGGATCGTTGCGGCGTGGTCGATAATGAAGGCGAAGAGATTTTTGCTGACAAGGTCGGCGTCATGCTCGCGCGCGATCTCTCCGCTATTCATGCCAACGCGCAATTTGTCGTCGATGTGAAATCGACCGGCCTCTATCACACCGATCCGGTGTTAAAAGCCAACGGCGCCAAGACCGACTATTACAAGACCGGTCACAGCTACATCAAACGCCGCGTCAACGAACTAGACGCGCTCGTCGGATTCGAGAAATCCGGCCACTATTTCTTCAACGCGCCAATCGGGCGCGGCTATGATTGCGGTCTCGTCAGCGCTGTCGCGATCCTGGAAATGCTCGACCGCAATCCGGACAAGAGTTTTGCGGATCTCCGCCGCGACCTGCCAATGACTTACGGCTCTCCGACCATGAGCCCATACTGCTCGGACGAGGAAAAATACGGCGTCGTCGAGCGCATCATCGCCGAGATTAAACACGCCGCCGATACGGGCGAGACAATCATCGGCCAACCCATCATTGATGTGAATACAATCAACGGTGTCCGCTTTACCCTTGAAGACGGCAGCTGGGGCCTAATCCGCGCCAGTTCCAACACACCCAACCTCGTCGTTGTCGTCGAAAGCCCGACGGCGAAAGAAAACACGATTGGTGTCTTCCGCGACATTGAACGACGCTTGGCCGCCCATCCAGAGGTTGGAGCGTTCGATCAGAAGATCTGAGCCATGAAGAAACCCGCATCTGTTACGAGCCTTACAGAATTGGGCCGCGTTCGGCTTTCCGACAATTTTTTTATGCGCGACATGTTATATTCTGAGGTGGCGAACCATCACGGAATGCCCAACATTCCTGACTTTCCGGACATCGCAATCGAGACAGGTTCGCGGCTCTGCCAAGAGCTTCTGGAACCGCTACAAAAAACTTTCGGTAAGATCAGCATCCGGTCCGCTTACCGAAGTCCAAGCGTCAACGCTTTCTGCAACGAACAACAAAAAAGTGGAAAGTCGGGCTATGGCTGCGCCAGCAATGTGGCGAACTACGCCCATCACATCTGGGATTACCCAGACAAAAACGGTCACAAGGGGGCTCTCGCAACGGTCGTTGTGAACGGATACGTCGATTATTTCGACCGCACGCAGGATTGGCAATCACTGGCTTGGTGGATTCACGATCACCTGCCCTATGGATCGCTCTATTTCTATCCAAAGCTTTGTGCCTTCAACATTGGTTGGCACGAGAACCCAAAGCGACGGATCGACAGTTACGTCGCGCCCAAAGGCTGTCTCACAAAGCCCGGTATGGAAAATCACGGAGGTGATCACTCGGACCATTACAATGAGGGGATCAAGCGTCTAAACACATAGAATGCGCGATCCGTTCTCTCCCTTTACCTACGACCTGTCCGACCGCGTAGTGTTGGTCACAGGGGCGTCGTCAGGGTTGGGCGAACGAATGGCGAAAGTGTTGGCGGCGCATGGGGCGAAGGTCGCCCTCGCCGCGCGCCGGGTTGACCGGCTGGCTCAACTCCAACGCGATATTGAAGACCATGGCGGAACGGCCTTTGCTGTCAGCCTTGACGTTGCGTCCGAAGACCAGACGATTGCCGCCTATGATAGCGTCGAAGCGGCACTCGGCCCGGTCGATACGGTGATTGCCAATGCCGGTATTGCGAGAGATATGAACCGCGCGACGGACAACCCGCCGGAAGATTTTGACACGACTTATGCGGTCAATTTGAGAGGCGTCTTTCTGACCGCGCGCGAAGGGGCCAAGCGGATGATGGCAGCCGGGTCGAAACAAAGCGAACGCGGACGCATCGTCCTGATCAGCTCTATCACCAGTTTCGACATTTCCCCACACGCCGCCTTTTATTCAGCGACGAAGGCTGGCGCCTCGCAAATGGGTCGGGTGCTCGCGCATGACTGGGCGCGCATGGGCATCAATGTGAACATGATTGCGCCCGGCTATATCCAGACGGAAATAAATGACGGCCTGTTCGAGACAGATTATGGGCGCTCTATGTTAGCCAAATGGCCGCGACGCCGGGTCATTGATGCGGACGCGCTGGACGCAACAGTCTTATTCCTATGTTCGGACGCCTCGCGGCAGGTGACTGGCACGATCACGACAATCGACGATGGTCAGTCACTGTCGTAACCTGTCAGATCGCAAAAATGATTAAGCCGAAGAATAATGCGATAATGACGGGCGGTATAGCGGCTGACACCAGCCCTAGGTGGTATTCCTTTTTCAGAACGAAATCAGAGGCAAAACCATAGGTCTGCACAGCGGTCAGGCTGAGAACGATCACGCACACCAACAGCCCGAAAATACCAATCCCGACAGGGGGCAAAATGGTCGCTAGGAGCGCGCCAACTACGACCGCCAGGCTCGACCAGAGAATAATGCCGCCGATTATGTAAAGAGAGGCACCGACCGCATGAGCAGCTGTCCAGCGCGCAGTTAGCAGACCGACAAGCCCCCTATTCGCAAGGGCTAGGGCCAGAGCGAATATATAAACGGGCACGACAATTATAACAGCGCTCCATAAATTGCCGGACGCAAGCCGTTGCTCAAAACTTTTGATCAGCTGAGCGAAGGCTTGCCCTGTTTCATATCCGGCATCGAATGTGGCCCGGCCTTCCAGATGGCTCGGTTCAATGCCGGCACTCGCGCCGGACATCATCCATTTCATGATCACAACGAATACGAGCAGGCTCAGAATAAAGAATAGACCGGGGCCAAGATATTTGGTGACATGGTCTTCCGCCTCAGTTGTCTTAGACTGACCAGTCAAATATGGGGACAAACGACTAGGCCGCGCAACAAGGGTTGTAAAGGTAAGCGGTAAGGCCAGAACTGCGACGCCGAGACCAACCATTAAACGGTCCACACCGCTGACCGGATCGCCGTTTCCTGTGTCTATATCTTCCGGTTCCATACACACGCCTTACAGAGATCACGTCCCCTATCCAATGCGGCGCATCCTATAGACGCGGTAAGTCGCATCGACTAGCCCGTCTTCATGACTGAAAAACATAAATCCGGCATTATGCCCACGCGGCGCGGCGCACTCAGTTTGCTCGGCTTGGGCAGCGCGGCGGCAGCTTGTGCGCCGACGGTTGAGCGCACCTTGTCCGGCGATGTCTCGGCGAGCGGAACATTCGACCACGGCGTGGCGTCAGGCGATCCTATGGCGACGTCCGTCATTCTCTGGACGCGGGTGACGCCGAACGAGAGCGGCATCGTCCCAGTCATCTGGGAAATCGATATCGATCCCGGTTTTTCCGACCCAATAAGCGGCGAAGTCGAAGCTCGCGCGGCCAAGGATTTCACGGTCAAAGTCGAGGCGACCGGGCTGCAAGCCGGTACGGTCTATCATTACCGCTTTAAGACTGAGGACGATGTGTCCGTCACCGCCCAGACAAAAACCTTGCCTGACGGCAGTCCCGAACAGGTCCGGTTCGCCGTGGTGTCCTGCGCCAATTACGAACATGGCTTTTTCAATGTCTATGATCTGATCGCGCAGAAACAAAAGAGTGCGGGCGGCGAACGCTATGATGCCATGCTGCATTTGGGCGACTATTATTATGAATATGGTGCGGACGTCTATGACGCCCCGGATAAGCCCGAAGGGCGTGTTCACGAACCGGCGCATGAGATCATAACACTCGACGACTACCGCACGCGTCACGCGCAATATCGTCGCGATCCTAACCTTCAAGCAGCCACAGCACTGATGCCAATGATCGCGATCTGGGACGATCACGAGACGGCCAATGATAGCTGGCGCGGTGGCGCGCAAAACCACGATGAGAGTGAAGGCGATTGGGAGACGCGCAAACAGGCCGCTCTGCGCGCCTATTATGAATGGATGCCCGTCCGAGAACCCGTCCCCGGTCGGGCACGCGAGGCGTTTTACCGTAGCTTCCAGTTCGGTGATTTGCTGACACTCGTCGGCGTTGAAACACGTCTGACAGCCCGCGCTGAACCGCTCATCATTGAAGAGTATGTCGATGAAATCGTTGCCGACGCTGACGGCTTCAAACAGAAATATCTGAACGACCCAACCCGCGAAATGCTTGGCAAAGAGCAGCAAGATTATATCGTTGACACCTTTGCACAATCAAAGGCCGACGGAACGCGTTGGCGGATGATGGCCAACCAGGTCATTCTCGGTCGGTTACTGACGCCGGATTTCACACCCTATGTGACTGAGGAAGCGACGACTGCGATTGAGAAAGACTGGCCTGGCATCCACGATTTCCTGACCCTGTCCAAATATAATCTCCCCTTCTATCCCGATAGTTGGGACGGCTACCCATTCGCGCGCGAGCGGTTTTTTGAGGCCTTGGATGAGGCGGGCGTCAATGATGTTCTAGTCGTGACGGGCGATGCGCATGAATTTTGGGCCAATCGACTGACGCGAGACGATGGCATCCATATGGGGGCGGAATTCGTCACCTCTTCCGTCACATCCAAAACACTAACCGCCTATCTCGGCGACGCGACGGCGGAGCACAACTTGCTTCTCACGCGTGAAAATGATGATGCGCGCTACTATAATGCGCTGCACAATGGCTATGTTGAAGTCGAGATTGGCCGAAAATCCGGCAAAATCACTATGTATGCCGTCGATAGCGTCAACACGCGCGATTACGGATCATTCCGCGCCGCCAGCTTCTCAGTCAAACCGCGCCGTAAGGACGGGAAAGAAACGCTTCGGATTGGTCGCCCACGCGGCCTCGGTCTCGCACAACGTGCGCTGTTCGCGGGATTGGGTTAGCGGGCGTCTTCGCGCGCTTTCCACTCCGCCAAGATCTCCTCACTGCCCTGTCGCGATCCATCATGGCTGTAGCCGGGCGGGGCGAAGACGTAGCCAAGGCGCTGGCGTAGCGTCAGGCCTGATCCAAAGGCGTCTCTAAAAATCCCGATCCATTCCGCCAAGGCGACGCGCACCGGATTGTAAGTCTCGATATTCTTGACCAAGCCATAGGTCATGACCTCATCATCGCGCTCTTCGACGAAGCTGCCAAACATCCGGTCCCAGATGATGAAGATGCCTGCATAATTCATATCGAGATGGGTCGGGTGGGTGCTGTGATGCACGCGGTGATGGGACGGGGTATTGAAGATGAACTCAAACCAGCGCGGAAACTTTTTGATCGCCTCTGTGTGAATCCAATATTGGTAGAGCAGATTGATCGCGCCCACAAAACCGATCAGCAATGGATGGAACCCGATCAGCACCAGCGGTGACGAGAGCAGCACATAGCCGGTAAAGTTGCTGGTCCACGGCTGCCGTAGCGCCGTCGAAAGATTATAATGCTGACTACTGTGGTGAACCACATGCGCGCTCCAGAACCAGCGGATGCGGTGGCTGGCGCGGTGCTTCCAATAATAGACGAAATCCTGCGCGACGAGAGCTAGCAGAATGACGGGCAGGCTAACGCCCAGATCCATCACACGGAATTGCCAGAAAAAGACCAGGATACCGAGGCTGACGAAGCCAAACAGCAAGTCGGTGACCAAATTACCGAGCCCCATTGTCATGGACGTCACCGCGTCGCGCCATTCATAGCGACCACCCAATTTGCCGCGCGCAACTAGCCACCATTCCAGCGCAACCGTCACGACAAAGAACGGCGCGGCCCAGGCCAATATCATCGGAAATGAGAGTTCGGTCTCCATAAGCAAGCCTAGCTCATCTCTGTCACGCATTTTGTCAATGCAGGCGGGTGACGTTCGGCTGCGATCCGGCTAAGCGGCCCGCATGAAAGTTACGATGGTCGGTACGGGTTATGTCGGTCTGGTGTCGGGAGTCTGCTTCGCAGATTTCGGCCATGAGGTGGTCTGTGTGGATAAAGACCCCGCCAAGATCGATACGCTCAATGCAGGCGGGGTTCCGATCTTTGAGCCGGGCCTCGAAGATTTGATCGCCAAAAATGTGAAAGCGGGGCGCTTGTCTTTCACGACGGATTTGAAAACTGCCATGCAGGGGACGGATGCCGTCTTTATCGCCGTGGGCACACCGTCCCGGCGCGGGGATGGCTATGCCGATCTGTCCTATGTCTATGCCGCCGCCGAAGAGATCGCCAATCTTATCCCGGCGGACGAGTCGAGTTTCACCGTCATCGTCAATAAATCGACCGTTCCGGTCGGCACAGGGGACGAAGTTGAGCGGATCATGGCTGAACATGTGTCTCGCACTGTCTTTGAAGTCGTCTCCAACCCCGAATTCCTGAGAGAAGGCGCAGCCATCGACGATTTTAAACGCCCGGACCGCGTTGTCGTCGGCACCAAGGATAGCCGGGCCGAAGCTGTCATGCGCGAGCTCTACCGCCCGCTATATCTGAATGAAACGCCCATCGTCTTTACCGAGCGCCGCACGTCAGAGCTGATCAAATATGCCGCCAACGCTTTTCTGGCGACCAAGATCACCTTTATCAATGAAATGGCCGATCTGTGCGAAGCGGTTGGCGCGAATGTACAAGAAGTCGCGCGCGGCATCGGGCTGGATAAACGCATCGGCAATAAGTTCCTCCATGCCGGGCCGGGCTATGGTGGGTCCTGTTTTCCGAAAGACACGCTGGCCTTGGCGCGAACGGCTGAGGAAGCGAATGTATCGCTCTCGATCGTTTCGTCGGTGATAGACGCGAATGAGGCGCGCAAACGCCGCATGGCCAACAAGATCGTCGCGGCTTTGGGTGGGGACGTTCACGGGCTTCGCATTTGCATCCTCGGCCTCGCCTTCAAACCCAATACGGATGATATGCGCGACGCTCCGTCGCTCACCATCATTCCGCGCTTAGTCGATAAAGGCGCAGAGATCGTCGCCTACGACCCCGAAGCGATGGAAGAAGCGAAAAAGCACTTACCCGATATTGCCTATACGGACTGCCCCTACGCCGCCATCGACGGCGCGGATGCCGTCGTCATCGTCACGGAGTGGGATGAGTTTCGCGCGTTTGACATGCGCCGGGTCAAGAATCTCCTCAACGCGCCAAACGTCATTGATCTGCGCAATATCTATCGCGGCGAGCAAATGCGCGCTCTTGGCTTTTCCTACACCAATATCGGTTATCCGGCGGCACCTGCTAACGAGAGTGCCTGATCATGAAACCCGTTCGTATCGCTGTTATTCCTGTCGCTGGTTTTGGGACTCGTGTCCTGCCGGCGACGAAAACAGTCCCGAAAGAAATGCTGCCCGTCGTCGACCGCCCGGCGCTGCAATATGTGGTCGATGAAGCGCTAGAAGCCGGGATCGAACATATCGTTTTCATCACCGGGCGAAATAAAGGCGCGATCGAGGACTATTTCGATGAGGCTTATGAACTGGAAGTCGCACTCGTCGCCAAGAACAAGACCGAAATCGCCGATGAGCTAAAGCGCCTACGCCCGAAAGAAGGCACAATGAGTTTCGTGCGTCAACAATCGGCTAGAGGGCTTGGCCACGCCGTTTGGTGCGCACGCGATATTGTCGGCGATCAACCCTTTGCGGTGCTGCTGCCGGACGTCATCATTAAAGGCGACCCCGGCTGCCTAAAGCAAATGATGGACGCTTATGCGAGTATCGGCGGCAATATCATTGCCGTTGACGAAGTGCCCGAAGCGGATGTGTCAAAATACGGCGTCATCGCTCCAAAAGGCCGTTTGGACGGACCGCTGATCGCCATGTCCGGCATGGTTGAAAAACCTGCCGTCAAAGACGCACCGTCCCGCTACAAGATCACCGGGCGCTATATTTTGCAGCCTGATGTTTTGGACCTGCTGGCGACGCAAAACACGGGTGCCGGAGGAGAAATCCAGCTCACAGACGCCATGGCCCGCGCCATGGATTCAGGGTCGCCCTTCCACGCTTTCGCTTATACGGGTCAGGATTATGACTGCGGGTCCAAGCTCGGCTATTTCGAAGCCGTGCTGGCCCACGCGCTGGATCACCCAGAGATCGCAGATGGCGCCCGTGCGCTTGTCAGAGACGCTAAAGCGTAGCTCTGGAACTCGCACCCTATGCCTCTTGCCAACAAAATTTCGACGCTTTGGATTGTTGTCCTGTTCAACATGATCTTTGCCGACCTTCTGTCGTTTATGTATCCAGGCTTCTTGGCTCAAATCATCACAGGAACGGTCGAAGGCGTCACGATTACGCCGATGTTCCTGCTGTTGGCGGCTATTTTCATCGAGATTCCAATCCTGATGATCTTTTTGACCAAGGTTCTGAGCCCAAGAACCAGCCGTATTGCCAATCTCGTAGCCGTAGTGATCACAACCCTATTCGTCGTCGTTGGCGGGTCATTGACCCCACACTATATTTTCTTCGGCTCAATAGAAGTGGCCGCCCTCCTCTACATCGCTTACCTATCTTGGATTTGGCGAGACGGCGAACCTTCTTAAGCGCCGCGTTGGTGGGCGTTGTGCCGCTTTCACCCGGCGGACAGATCGGCCAGTAGATCTCCGGCGAAGATAACTTCCGTTGGTTCGCAGAGGTCAGCCCAGTCGAGGCGCATTTCTACGAATTCAAGTTTGGGCTCATGCGCGGCAGAGGCTTCGAAGACTTCGAGGGATGGCCATTGCGCGTAGGCGAAGAACACGCCGTCCGCACCCTGATGCAGGCGCGAGCCGTGTGCGTCGCATTCTCGTTTTAAATAGTCGGTGATCCCGGACCAAGTTTCAATGAACCGCGCTTCAGTCGCCTGGGTCGGCTCGATCAGTTTAAAACGGTAGACGATGCAATACATGGAACCAAGATAGGGTAATCGCGCCGGGATTCAAATCCTAGAGCAGAAAGTTTACCACAAGTCCCGCCTGATTTTGGAGAAGGGCTCGACACAATATACCCCATAAGGGTATAAGGCGTTTGCAGTACCCGCAAGATGGAAATGACAGAATGACTGAAACGTCACCCACACGAAAAGAACGCCGCACGAATGTCTCGAAACGGCTGGCTCGGATCGAAGGTCAAGTCCGGGGTCTGTCCAAAATGATTGAAGACGACCGCTATTGCATCGATGTGCTGACGCAGGTGAAGGCGGTCAGCGCCGCGCTGAAAAAGGTCGAAGGCGAGCTTCTAAAAGATCATGCCGATCACTGTCTGGCCGCGGCGGTTGCCAGTGACGACATTCAAGACCGTGAGCAGAAGGTCGCCGAACTGGTCGACCTGCTGATGCGCAAACAATAGGTATCAGACTCTATTGATCCGCTATCGGCGCCATCCGGTCACTCGTCATGCCGTGGATCATGCCGACGGTAGAATGAATAGCCGCGAAATTACCGTTGCTGTCGACGGAAACTATGCCGCCTTGCCCATCGCGGCCCGGTCCAGCTGTATCCATGCCGTCAATGACGGCTTGGACGGCGTCTGACAGGGTTTGATTGCCATAATCCATGCGCGCAGCAACAGACCGCAGCGCCGTGTGACGAACGAAATATTCGCCGTGTCCCGTCGCTGACCCAGCCATGACACCGTTTTGCGCATAGACCCCGGCCCCAATGATGGGACTATCGCCGACCCGACCCGGAATTTTGCTGCCATAACCGCCCGTGGATGTGCCAGCCGCCAAATCGCCACAACGGTCGAGCACGGCCGCGCCGACGGTGCCATGTTCTTTGGGCTCTTTGGCTTTTTCGATCGCCCGCGTGAAATATTCCTCTGGCACCACGGTTTCCGCGCCGAGCGCGGTGACGGCAACTTCGCCCCGATCACCCACCATCATCACGTGACGGGTTTTATCCATGACCAAACGCGCCGCCCGGATCGGGTTCTTGATCGCGCGCTGCGAAGCGACTGACCCCGCATTGAGCGTACGGCCATCCATGATCGAGGCGTCGGTTTCGACATAACCCGCCGAATTGGTTATCGCAGCTTTGCCCGCGTTGAAGAGACCTGAATCCTCCATCGCGACAAGAGCCGCTTCGACCGTGTCAATCGCACGTGCACCGGAATTAAGTTCTGCTCGGCGGTCTGCCAGCATCGTCTCGATGAAGGCCAGCCGTTCCGGATAAGCTTTGCCGGACGACGTTCCGCCATGGACGATAATGGCGAAGCGGGTCTGGGCCTCACACATTGCATCCTGCGCGACCGCAGGCGCGGCGGTGGTTGTGAGAAGGACAAGCGGGAGACAATATTTGATCATAGAGAAACTATGACTGAGAGCGGCGGGAAGCGCAAATCTATCCATTTAGCGCGCCGGACAATACTGAAACGCTTACTGCATCTCCGCCAGCTTCACTGCCTGATCTTCGGTAATCAGCGCATTAATGACTTCGTCGAGCGCATCACCCGCAACGATCTTATCGAGATTATAAAGGGTTAGGTTGATCCGGTGGTCCGTCACCCGGCCCTGCGGATAATTATAGGTGCGGATCCGCTCGCTCCGATCACCCGAGCCGATCTGACCGGACCGTGCTTCTGAGCGTTCTGCATCCTGCTTAGCTTTTTCAATATCGTAGAGCTTTAATTTCAATAGCCGTTCTGCATTGGCGCGATTTTGGTGTTGCGATTTGGCGTCGCAGAATACGACGGTGCCCGTCGGTTCATGGGTCATGCGCACGGCAGAGTCAGTCTTATTGACGTGCTGCCCACCAGCGCCCGACGCGCGCAGCGTATCGACACGCACATCATTCATGGAAAAACCGATGTCGATATCTTCGACTTCGGGCAGCACCGCGACAGTCGCTGCCGATGTATGGATGCGGCCCTGCGTTTCAGTCACGGGCACGCGTTGCACACGGTGAACGCCGCTTTCGAACTTCATCTGACCATAAACGCCGGCGCCACTAATGCTGGCCGAGATCTCCTTAAATCCGCCCATATCCGCTTCCGCTGACGTTTCAATCTCGACTCGCCAACCCTGTAAGCTGGCGTAGCGTTGATACATAGCGAACAGATCGCCCGCGAAAATCGCGGCTTCGTCGCCGCCGGTCCCGGCGCGGATTTCAAGCACAACAGCCGCCTGATCATCCTTGTCTTTGGGGAGCAGCAGCAGGGACACTTCATGTTCCAGATCGGGCAGTGAATCCTTGAGCGTCTGCAATTCATCTTTCGCCATCGCGGCCATTTCTGGCCCATTATCAGGATCGTCCATCATGGCTTCCAGATCGGCCATTTCAGTCCGGACATCCTGCAATTTTCGGACGCCTTCAGCGATCGGCTTCAGCTCAGCATAGTCCTTGCCGAGCTGGACGATCTCTTCGCCATCCGTCGTCGCGCCCATGCGAGCTTCGATTTGCTCAAAGCGGTCGACGACCTGAGCCAGTTTCTGATCGGGAATATGCATCAGAAGCCAGTTACGAGGTTAGGATTAAAATGCAAGCCGACGGAACGGCCCTGACTCCTGATACAAACAAAAAAGCCCGGGCGCGAAAGCCCGGGCTCACAGTCAAAGCAGTGGTTCGTCTATTTGAGTTCGCCCATCGCGTTCTCAGCAGAAATAACCATAGTCATCGTACAGTTCAGATCACTGTCCATCACAACAAATCTGTGCCCATCCGAACTTTGACCTGTGTAAGATGTGCCGGTTTTAACAATTTTACCTGGATTTACGTTCGCATCAAAATTGATCCACGATACGATTCGATCCTCACCAGTCTTGTTTTTAAAATCGATTTTGCGCCTCGGCGCTGGCGTTTTAGACGATGGAGTCTCGAGAAATGTCTTACAGGAATCGCCGAGCGCTTCCTTCTCTACAACCTCAGCTTCAAAGAAACTTTCGGACGTCAGCTCAGTTTTGCCAGACATCTCCTCGATCCGATCAAGCTGCTCATGCAGATTGGACATGGACAATTTGACCCGCTCCAAGCCCGATACGCAGTCAAACTGGATCTTATGGTTGTGCGGGCAATGTATGACCATGCGCGAACCGATGCTCTGAATCCCGAAGCCGCCGTCGAAATAGTCGCCCCAGCTATCCACACGCTCATGCGAACCATAGGCGAGCGCCACAGCTGCAGGAACAGACACATCGTCTAATTCCTCGATATGTTCGCCAACGCGGCGACATGCCGACAATGGGTCGCCTTCGAACAGAGCCATGCCAGCCTTCATGGCCGTTGGCTGCTCACCAGCAGCATAGGTGTAGAGCGTTGGTGCGAGATCGTTTAGACCGGCACGGCAAACATTGATATCAGCCATGAGCGCCGCGTTCGCCTCTGCGCCACCACTTTGTCCATAAGCAGGGACTGTCGCCATCAAAATAGCGGTCGCGGTTGCGGACGCTGCCAAGGCTGCGTATTTTATGTTGTTCATAATTATGTCCAATAGATCACTCAGAAACCCCCACCCCTTGGGGGTTATTAGGAAAGCGTCTGACAGTTAAGTCGCGCTTAAACAATAACATAGGATAATTTTTCAACCTTAAAAGGCCGTGCTCAAACCGACAAACAGCGTTCTTGGTCGTCCGGGGAAATAGCGGTCATTGCCGAAGGCGAAATCAGCCCGGTCTGCATAACGTATATCGAACAGATTATCGACGCGACCAAAGAGGCGAATTGTATCTGACACGTCATAGGACGCGCGCGCGACAAAGACGTCATGGCCCGGATAGGTCTGTGTATTGGCTTCATTGGTGAAGTAACGCCCGACATGCCGCCATTCGATCCCGGAGCCGATCTGCCCCCAATCGGCGTTTAATCGCAGGGTGCCCAGCGTATTCGGAGCCGTGTCCACGGCGAGACCATCACGGATGCCGCTACTGAGGTCATTAAAGGCGTAGCGTTGATCGGACACAGCCCATTCGCCAGAGGCAGAAAGCCAATCGGTCAACGGGGCCGCAAAGGAAAACTCAACCCCCATATGACGCGTCTTGCCATCGACTACATTGAAGCCAGCCGCATTGCGGAAGAAAAAATTATCCTTCCACATTGTGTAGGCCGCCACCTCAAACCGGGTCTGCCCTTGCCCGAACCGAACGCCCCCTTCCAGACTATCGAGCGTTTCGACATCCGCTTCGCCGGGAGTTTGGTTTTGCACTACTGCATAGAGATCTGTGGTCTGAGGCGCGCGGGACCCGCGCGCGGCCCGAGCGAAGACTGTGATGTCGTCCGTTGCCGCATAGGTCAGGCCGAGTTTCGGCGTCAGCGTGAAGAACTCGTCGGTTCGGTCCGGCGACCGAATGAAACGCCCCGACACGCCGGGCGCGGCCTGCGTGTCATAATCATAATGCGTATATTCACCGCGCGCGCCGACATCGATGCGAAGGCGGTTTATCTCAAAGGATTTCTGCGCGTATCCAGCCACGACCAAAGCCTCGACATCATAATCAAAATGCAGACCTTGAACGAATGAGAAGCGCGTGGGGTTGTCTTGAAACTCATAGAGGAACCCATCCGTCCATTCCCCGTCAACACCAACGGACCAATCGTCGCCGATCAACGCCGTCTGCACGCCAAAGGCAGTATGGCCGTTTCTCTCGAGAGCCTGTCCCGGCACGAAATGACGTAAGAAGCGCAACTCAGCCCGGCGCGCATAGGGCGTCACGACCAGCTCGGTCTCGCCCAGATAACGCGACAACCGGACTTGCGCCCGGTAATTCTTCCCATCGCGAAAAGCTTCCGGGTTGGGATTGGTGAAGCGCAGCGTATCATCCGCATAGGCGTCTGGTCCCTGAATAAAGCCTGCCGTTTCTTGGTTGAGATTGTTGAACGCAGCAACCGCGTCCACGTCCCAAACGCCGAAATCCGTGCGGTAGCGCAATTCTGCCTTTTGCTGATCAAACCCGCTATCGTCGCGAAAACCATCATCGTGAGCGAGACTGACCGAGGCGCGAAGGTCATCCGTTAAATCATGCCCAACAGTGACCCGACCATAACCGCGCGTGCTGCCGATGAGGGTGGCCGTGTTGCCGGACCCCGGTTCGGGCGTCACCACATTGATCAGGCCGTGCACGGCGTTGGAGCCATATTCCGCCGGTCCCGGCCCTTTGAAGACTTCAATCTGTTCCGCAAAATCGGTCCCCGCCTCAAATAGGCCGTTCACATTGGCAAAGCCTGCCGAGCGCAATGGAATCCCGTTTTCCAGAAACAGAAAGCTCCCCGCGCCTGCCCCGCCAGTCAGAACGGGCGAGCGAATAGCGGTCAGATGTTCTTGACCCGAACCGCGGTGAATATTCACACCCGCGACGGCGTTAAGCGCTTCCGCCGGATGGACCAGAATGCGCGCCGCCTCTGCCGGAATAATATCGATACTCTCAGGCCGATCATTGACGCGCATGATCTGGTCAGTGACCGTGACTTCGTCCACGACAGGATCTTGCGCATAAGCGGACGTTGCCGCGAGGGTTGCAGCGGTCAGATACGACGCAAAGCGCATTAGACGGGTTGGCTTAAAATGTCGGCGATGCGGCCAACATAGTCATACATTTCTTCGGGTTTGAAATTATCGAACGCCATCGCCGCCAATAGGTTGGCCGCGCCATATAGAATACGCGCTTCAGCCCGCGCCTTGGCCGGGTCTTCCGGATTATCCGGCAAATAGGCGACAAGAAAATCAAGCATCCGCGTCTGAAACGCTAAATAAGTCGGGCGAATATCTGGATCAAAGGACACACCCCATTTCAGAAAGGTCTTGGCCGCGCCGGGCTTACGTTCGACCATATCTTGATAGGCCGTCGCAAGTTGTAGAATGCGATGGCGCCTGACATTTCCAGTTTCGGGCGTCTCGACAGGCACGCTCGCAAACATCTCCGCGACATTTGCTTCGATCTCAGCCAGAACCGCTTCGACCAGGACAGCGCGGGTTGGGAAATAGTTGAACACGGTCGGTGTCGACACGCCCGCGCGCTTGGCAATGTCGCCATGTCCGGCACGCTCAATGCCCATTTCGGCAAACACATCGACTGCCGTTTCGAGCAATTGCGCCCGCCGCTCTTCGGGCGAGAGGCGTTTGCGCTTGGCTGTGCTGGGGCGATTAGAAACGGACGCAGTCATCATCGCCGCCTTGCCGCTGCTTGTGTTCGATTACAAGCATGGGAGTGAGTGAATGCCTGCAGAGGGACGAACTATCTAAGCTGACCGATCAAAATAATATGGATCCACCCCTTACACTTTAGGACATCATTCCTATCTCAGACTCAACATCATGTGATAGCGATCTACGCTATTGTACATCCATAGAATTTTGAGACGAGGACGGTAGAATGGATATCCAAGCCTATACCCAACGCGCCCGCACAGTGATTCAATCGGCACAGACCGAAGCCGTGACGCGCGACAATCAACAGATGACGCCAAACCACATTATGCTGGCTTTGCTGATGGAAGAGGGCGGCTTACCGCGCAATCTAATCCAAATGGCGGGGGGATCCGCTGAGGCCTTGCAGGCCAATGTTGAGCGCGAGCTGGAGCGGCTCCCCAAGGTTCAAGGTGGGTCGGGTCTATCATTGTCGCAAGCGGCGGCGAAAATCTTTGCTAGCGCGGAAAAGAACGCCAAGAAGGCCGGAGACGCTTTCGTCACGGTTGAACGCCTATTGCTGGCAACCGTGCTAAATGCCGATAAAGATTTAGTGTCTGCGATGGATGCCGCCTCCGTCGACGTGTCCCGCCTGACCGAGGCGATCAAAAGCGTAAGAAAGGACGACCCTGTGACCTCAGACAGTGCCGAAGATCAATATGATGCCCTGTCCAAATATGCGCGCGACCTGACGCAAGCCTCGCGCGACGGGAAGCTTGACCCTGTTATCGGGCGCGACGAGGAAATCCGCCGCACAATCCAAGTGTTAAGCCGACGCGGGAAGAATAACCCGCTGCTGATCGGTGAGCCGGGCGTCGGTAAGACCGCCATTGCCGAAGGCCTCGCCAACCGCATCGTTTCGGGGGACGTGCCGGAATCGATCCGCGACAAGCGCTTACTCGCCCTCGATCTCGGCTCACTCGTGGCTGGTGCGAAATATCGCGGCGAGTTCGAAGAACGGCTCAAGGCTGTGCTCAAGGAAGTCGAAGACGCCAATGGGCAGATCATTCTATTCATCGACGAAATTCACCAACTTGTCGGCGCCGGCAAGACGGACGGCGCGATGGACGCGGCTAATCTGCTCAAACCTGCGCTCGCGCGCGGTGAACTTCATTGCGTCGGCGCGACCACGCTGGACGAATATCGAAAACATCTGGAAAAAGATGCGGCTTTGGCCCGCCGCTTTCTGACCATATTTGTCAGTGAGCCGACCGTTGAAGACACAATTTCGATCCTGCGCGGCCTAAAAGAGAAATACGAGGTCCATCACGGCATCCGCATTTCGGATGCGTCCATTGTGGCCGCTGCGAAACTCTCAGACCGCTACATCACCGACCGCTTCCTACCCGATAAAGCCATCGACCTGATGGATGAGGCGGCGTCACGCCTGCGTATGCAGGTCGATAGTAAGCCAGAAGCGTTGGACGAGATCGACCGCCGACTGGTTCAACTGAAAATCGAAGTCGAAGCGCTGAAGAAAGAAAAAGATGAGGCGTCCAAGGACCGTCTTGAGAAACGCAAAGCCGAGATCAAAGAGCTGACGGCCCAATCTGATGAGATGACGGCGGCTTGGGAAGCCGAACGCGGCAAACTGGCCTCCGCCACGGATGTGAAAGAACAGTTAGAGCAAGCCCGCTTCGAATTGCAGAACGCTGTGCGCCAAGGCGACTATGAAACCGCCGGTCGGTTGCAGCATGTCGAAATTCCTAAACTCGAAGCTCAGGAAACTGAGCTGGAAGACAGTGATGTTGACGTGATGGACACGGAAACCGTGACCTCGGAAACCATCGCTGCCGTGGTGTCGCGCTGGACCGGTATTCCGGTCGAAAAAATGCTCGAAGGCGAACGCGACAAACTCATGGAAATGGAGACATTGCTGAGCGCGCGCGTGGTTGGCCAAGAAAGCGCTGTCGAAGCTGTATCCGATGCCGTTCGCCGCGCCCGTGCAGGACTACGGGATCCGCAGCGTCCGATCGGCTCCTTCATGTTCCTCGGCCCAACCGGGGTCGGGAAGACCGAACTGACAAAGGCGCTGGCTGGGTTTCTGTTCGATAGTGATCAGGCGATCACCCGGATCGATATGAGCGAATATATGGAGAAGCACAGCGTTTCGCGCCTCATCGGCGCCCCGCCTGGCTATGTTGGTTATGAAGAAGGCGGCGCGCTGACAGAAGCCATTCGCCGTCGTCCCTATCAGGTCGTTCTCTTCGACGAGATCGAAAAAGCCCATCCGGACGTCTTCAACGTGCTTCTGCAAGTACTCGACGATGGCCGCCTGACCGATGGTCAAGGCCGCACGGTCGATTTTCGCAATACGCTGATCATCATGACCTCCAATATCGGGGCGCAACATCTGCTAAATCTCGGCGACGGAGAAAGCGTGCAAAAAGCCAAAGTTGGCGTGATGGCAGAGGTCAGCGCACATTTCCGGCCCGAATTCCTCAACCGGATCGACGAGATCCTACTGTTTGAAAGGCTGAAGCCCGAACATATGGGCGCGATTGTCGATATTCAGATGACCCGCCTTCAGGGTTGGCTGCGCGACAAGCAGATCACGATCGAACTGACGGATGCCGCGCGGGAGCATTTAGGCAAGGCGGGTTATGATCCAAGCTACGGGGCTCGTCCGCTCAAGCGCGTGATCCAGAAACAGGTACAAGACGAACTCGCTCGCGAACTTCTCGCCGGGCGCATCCATGACGGTGATACAATTAAGATCGACGCCGCTGGCGGGAAAATTCGTCTAAGCGTCTTGGGCTCCGTCTCGGACGGCTAACCCAATAAAAATGCACCGTGTTTGAAGAATACTCGTTTTTCATATAGCTCTCTTTCTGAGAATGAACGGAAAGAGAAAGCGATGAAACTTCTTAAGTGCCTATTCGCCGGGCTGATTTTCTCAATCGGCGGCGGGACCTCCGGCTTCGCTCAAGCCCCAACTACACTGCCCCCCGCTCCCAACGACCTTAACGCGTACATTGCCCAGACCGCGCTCCCGATCCGTATCCCGGATGGAGTGCTGGCCGGGACGGGTGGCGACTGGCTCGCTGATGCGGCAGACGGTCGCTTCCTGCTCTTCGGCGAACAGCACGGAGTCGCAGGCGCGCCGAACATCATCGCCGCTGTCGCCGCCCGCACGTCTCCCGATGTCATGGTTCTGGAAACCGACCCGTGGATGGCCGCGCGCTTCTCAACACAACCGACCGACACAGTCTTACGAGACGCGCCCTATTCGCTCGCCTTTAATTATGATGATGAGGTCGCGTTTCTGACCGCGCTGGGCGAAACTGGCGGGCTCGAATTCTGGGGCGTGGATCAACCAACAACGGCAATCCATCCGTTCGAGACCCTGTCCAAGACAACGGATCACGGACGTATTTATCGAGGCTTGATGCTCAAGGCCGCGCTTAAGGCCGGGGAATATTTACGACAAGATCACAGGGCGGACTTTGTCAGACTGACGCAACGGATTGCGCAATCGGAGGCGGAACAAGCGCATCTAGACCGCCTATTGGAATCCATGGACATCTATAATGATCACCGAGCAGGTGATCGTGCGAAATCCGCAGCGACGCGCGAAGCCATGATGCATCGGCATTTCACCAAGGCTCTGAACGCCTATCAGGACAGGTCAGGCAAGCCCCCCGAACTCATGCTAAAAATGGGCGGGGCACATGTCATCAAAGCCACAGAGCTCAACGGCGTTCCTTCACTGGGTGACCGAATTGAGGCGGATGCCGCACAACTCGGCGTCGACGCCCGCCACGTCGCGATCTACGCCTATCGCGCGGAAGCGTGGCCACAGCTCGCCAATATCACACAGGATAAAGAGGTTGCGGGATGGCTGATTGATTTGCAGGCTCTTCGGGCGCATTTTACTGACGACAGACTCGCCGCACTAACCGATCAGGCACAGTCCACACTGCGCGGCTATGACGCCGTCATTTTAGTGACACCTGGTGAAAGGGACGGACGCGGATATGTGAGAAGTTACGAGCGCGCTTGGCGGACATCAACCCTGACGACGCTTGGGTTGGCCATCTGGCCCGTGATTGCTATTCTGTTGGCCTTGACGATCTGGATCAGTGATTTGCTTTGGCGGCTAGTTAAACGTCGCAGCATGCGATGCCCGGAAGCATCTGTTTTGGCAGGACTGTCCGTCGCGTCTCTTGGACTGATCACAGCACAGATTCTAGCAATCTTATCGACGGAAAACGGGGCGGCGAGCTTAGGTCGAAACCTCTTTGGCCCTGCACTAATAGGATTGTCCGCTCTTGTCTTCGCCGTGCTGTTGCTTCGTAATGTTCGCGTAACGCAAAACAAGCAAAGACCGATTGCACTTTTGTTTTGGTCAGCGGCCCTAGTTTGGCTCACGGTCGGAGTTTATCATTGGAATATCGGCGGAATGCTCTGACGCGTAGAAGTATGTATCTTAAATATTGTACCATTCTTTTGTCGATAAGCTTGATTATCACGAAAACTCACAACTGTGGGCTTCGCCAGTATTTTAGGCCTCATGCGCGGTGCAGTCTGAATTACCCAAATAAAAAGCCCGGCTCAATCAGCCGGGCTTTTATGATTTTGAGTCTAAGGCCTAAGAATCAGACTTTGGTCCAGGCTTCTTGCGCGGCGTGCCGTCTTTCTTGAGCAGATTACCATCTGCGTCGCGCGGAATCGGCGCACCCTTCTTCGGCCCGGGTTTGACACCTGTTGTGGATTTGTTTTTCGATCCTTTCGGACGACCGCGACCGCGTTTGGCAGGCGCTTTGGCTGTCGCTGCGTCGGCTGTCGTTTTATTCTTAGAGCCTTTCGGACGACCCCGGCCGCGCTTAACCGGAGCCTTGCCATCAGCAGCTTTTGTCTCTGTCTTAGGCTTATTGGTCGAGCCTTTAGGACGGCCTCGTCCTCGCTTGACCGGCGCTGATGCGCTCGCTGCTGATCCTGTGTCAGCTTTAGATTTATTCGTAGATCCCTTTGGACGACCGCGACCCCGTTTAACGGCAGCTGAGTCGACGGCAGATGGCTCTAAGGCCTTCACGGGTGTTGGCTCGTCACTCGCTTTCGGGACAGACCCCTTGCCCATAACGGCTTCGGTCTTTTCCTTGGGCGTCATGGACGGCGCTTTTGTATGAGTGACCAAACGGGTTTTATCCGTCGCGGTCTTGGTTATTTCTCGCGTCCGGGCTGTCGCTTGCTCAGCAACTCGGCGTGCCTCCCCAAGCGGATCAATATCCGCCAACTCCGCTTTTCCGCCATCCGGCGAGAGATTGTCATTAATGCGAAATATTGCGACGAAAATTTCCGACACAATCCGGATCGTGACAAGAACGAGCAGGACTTCGGCAAAGAAGCCGACAAATTCAATCAGTCTTGCGAGCGGATCCAGCGCAATGGTATCAAGCGCTTCAGCGGAATAGGCGAGTGCCCATACGATGAGAGCGAGCCAGAAAAATGGGACAATCAACTTCTCTTTGAACAATTTATCGAAAGAGAAAAAGAAATTTAGCATGTTTTTCATGAGGAATATCTACCGGTGACGTCGAAAAGTTAACGCGACCGATAAACCAAACTGAAATAGATACGCAAGCGAATTGGTTTGTTAGACCAACCTAAAGTTAATCAAACAACAGTCACACGCCCAAAAAAGGCTAAACGCGACCAATTATAGAAATATCGGCGGAATTAATACGAGAATTAACCCGGAATTTCAGCCGACATCACTGCCATAGGCTGCGCTGGCTGTACAACCGTCGCATTAGCACGCAGAGATTCGATCTCAGCCAGACGGGACTCAAACTTTGGCAATTGATCTTTAGAGAGCGGTTTGCCGGATAATTGGCTGAGGCGGCGCGGATTGATTTTCTTGCCATTGTGAATGACTTCATAGTGCAAGTGCGGCCCTGTCGACCGGCCCGTGGTGCCGACATAGCCAATAACCTGGTCCTGTCGCACACGCGACCCGGCTTTAATGCCGCGCGCAAAACCCTTCATATGGGCATAGGCTGTTTTGTAGCCATCCGTGTGGCGGATACGGACATAATTACCAAAGCTGCCATACCGGTTCGCCCGCTCAACGGTACCCGATCCAGCGGCCAAGATGGGTGTTCCGCGTGGTGCTGCGAAGTCTACGCCTGAATGCATTTTCCGATAGCCAAGAATTGGGTGTTTACGGCTGCCGTAGGATGAGGACAGGCGCGCGCCGTTAATCGGGGTCGCGCGGAGTTTGCGCTTAGCGGTTTTGCCATCAGCGTCGTAGAAATTCTCTCGACCGTCCTCATCTTCGAACAGCCAGTAATCGAGCGTCCGGCCCCGAGGGGAGAATGAGGTATAAAGCAGGTCGCCGGCTTTGACGATATTACCCTTATGATCGCGAGCGACTTCAAAGAAGAGTTCAAATTCATCGCCGGGCTGGATGTCGCGTTGGAAGTCGACCGAATATTCGTAGATATTGGCGAATTGCGCCACGACTTTGTCCGGCGCGCCGAGGCGAGTTGCATCAACATAGAGAGAATTTTCAATCGTCGCGCGAACCGACAAAGTCTCGTAACGGAACTCTGCCTCCACAGCGCGGGAGGACCAGTCTTCGCCTTTTCGGGACACAAAGATCGTCTGTTCTGCAAAGGGTCGGAACGTCACATCGCTGACAACGCCGTCTTGAAGATGTAAGTTGAATGTCTGACCGGCCCGTAAGCGACGCGGCGAGAAGTTTTTGGAAAAGGCCTGAACGAAACGATGGGCATCGGACCCGCTCAGCCCTTCGCGCTGCAACATTGGACCTAGATTATCGCCAGGCTTTAGCGTGACTTCGCGAACTTCGCGCCGGGGCGCGGCAAATTCGTCAGACAATGCCATGTCGAAACGAGACAGATCATGAGCCGGCGTCGCGCTAACCAGCTCTGCAACATCAACGATCTCATCGCTGATCGGGGATTGTGGCAGCGCCATTAATGCAATCAAAGCCAGCGCACCGCCAGCCACCAAAGCTTTGAGCTTGTTCCGTGTCGGAATTCGGGTCGAACTATATCCCGCAAAAGCGCGCATTCGGACAGATAGTGCGTTTTTGAAAGTGTCAGTCATGTATCGTGTCGTCCTTGGGCACTGTGTCAGGGTCGGAATGTGTCACTGGGTTTGGCTTGCTCCCCATTGTGCCCGCCTCCCCTTCGTAAAGTGTTAACTCTATTGTCGAACTCAGTCACCTTACCGCTTTTTTATGGTGGGTTCAGATTTGCCCGCGTAAGTGTTCTGGCATGAGCGCCGCCCCCCATGCAATCAAGAAGCGCAAACCCCTTCAGCGCGCGCTCCGTATTCTGGCCTGGCTGGTGGCGACGGCGCTGCTGATTATTGCACTCGTCGCCGCTTGGGTTTGGTCCAATCGATATGAATTGGTCGAACGGCAAGCGATTACCTATCTTGGCTCCCTCGGCATTGACGCCGATCTGAAAATCAGATCGGCAAACGGCACATCAGCAGACATTCGCAATATCCGCCTGTCCTATGAGGACGACCCATTTCTTACCATTGATCGCTTGCAAGCCTCATACCAATGGCGAGAGCTTCTGAACGGGGCCGTAGAGCGCCTCGTCTTCACCGGGCTAGACGCGACGATCACGGTCGATGAGACCGGCCAAATTGTTGATGGCTGGCGTCCCCCCTCAACAGGGGATGGCGTCGCATTGCCCCCCGGCGGGATTGAGGTCGAACGCGGCACAATCTTGTTGCAAACACCCTTCGGCAACGTGCCAGTTTCAGGTGACGCCACCATTAAGACCCTTGAGGCATTTACCTTCAAAGGGCGACTGGCAGAGACCACGCTCACCCGCGACGGCGTGAGCGTGACGGCGGCGGGACCTGTTTCGGTCGAGCGACGGGGCAAACCCGTGTCCGTGGAAGCCCCTGAGACGCAACTGAGCCTCAATCATCCGTCCGGTAATTTGCGCGACACCGTGCTGTCCACGACAGCGATTTTCAACCCAGATGACAGCTCACTTTCTGGACGCGCCCGACTACAAGGCGGCGCGTTCGACGTGTCTGCGGGTCTGGCTGGCGATCTTAAGATGGTAACGATTGACGGACGATGGATCGATGGCTCCGCCACCGCTGATATTGATACGAAAATCGTGGACTTAACCGTGACAGATGCAGATCAGCGCAAATCCCTATCGCGCACCCTCAGCTTAGCTGACCTCTTGTCAGACATACCTGTCGCACAGAATTTCGCGCCCAGTCTGGTGGGTCCGGTTGCAGACTTGCTAGTCGGTGCTGAGTTGGACGCATCCGTGTCAGTTTTGCTTAATGAGCAACAAAGGCAGATCTCTCTCCGAGGGCCAATGACCGTGAAAACAAAAAAGACGACCGCTGTTCTATCGCCCGTCGCAGATACACATTTCTATCACTATCAGGATAATTCAGGCGAGTTTTCGCTCAACACACAGATCGACCTCTCACGCCCTCTCCCCCTTTCGCTCAACCCTCTTAATGTCCGCATCCGATCAGACGATGGGTTGACCATCGACGGGGTGGCGGGCGCAACAGGACAGTTTACAACGCGGGCCCCGTGGCGTGCCATGACTGGCGATGGAAGACCGGCACGGCTTGCCCCCTTATCTGTCAGTTTCGAGTATGACGCGCCGTTGGAGAGTACCTCTCGCCTGATGTTACGCGGGGCTGTCGATTATGACGGCGATATTCCTGGTGGTTATGTTGAGACATTGAAAGCCGGGGGTGTTCTGAATACTCGGCTCAATGCGGGTCGAACTCAGCTCGACTACAAACCTGACCGCAAGGTGACGTTCTCAAAGCTGGAAACAACGTCCGACTGGCGTGTCGAAAATTTCTCTGGATCCATCGTTCCGCGTTCGCCAATCTATGCGCGCACGGCATCGGGAATTACCACGATCCAGACCAATCTCAGTGACGCAAATTTCTCCGCCACCCGACCGGCAACGGACGCGTTAGAGGCTGCCACGCTCTTCCTAGAGGTTAGCAGCGCCAAGGCCTCTGGCCGGATCCAAGATATAGCGCAAAATTGGGATGTCGGATTTTCGGGCGTCACCGTCAAATCAGAAACCTTCCCCGTCATTGGCACAGATCTCGTCTTGCCAGAGGGTGAATTGACGGTCGGTCTGTCAGCCGATGCGCCGCTATCCTTCTTCATGACCGCACCCACATCAACACTGATCACGCCCGCCTATGTCGTGCGCGGCATGGCTGTGGATGCGACGGGGACAATTGAACGCTATACAATGAATTATAGTGGCGGGCGGGTGCGCATGATGCCGCAGACCGAGGATGCTATCCCGCTTCCGGTTTTACAAGTCTCGGGTGATTTGAGTGTCGATGCGGGTGTGTTCTCCGGACAAGCGCTAACATTTCTGCCCCGTGCACCGGATACACCGATCAATATCGACTACCGATTGGTCGATGGTCAGGGTGAGGCCGACGTGACAATCGACCGCCTACGCTTCAAGCCCGGCGGCTTACAACCGCAAGAGCTAGCGCCGGCCCTCCGGGGTAAGATTGCGCGGGTCGATGGCATCGTTGATGCTAAACTTCACATTCTGTTTGGCGGTGAGACGCCGCCATCTGGCACGGGCTCCATTGAAATTTTTGATATGTCGGTCGGCACTGCGCCTGGTCCGGTCACGGGTCTGTCGGGACAGATTGAACTGACCTCGCTCTTTCCGGTCGTCACAGCCCCCGACCAGCGTTTGCGCATTCGCAGCTTCGATCCGGGCTTTCCACTGGAGAATGGTGAGTTGGTTTATGCCTTGGTGGCCGACGGCGTTGAAATTTCCGAGGCTATTTTCCCCTTCGGCGAAGGACAGATTTCGTTCGATCCGTTCACCTGGGTTTATAGTGCCGTGGAAAATCGCGTTGTTCTCAGGGTTGCCGAAGTCGAAATTGGCGAGTTCCTGAAAGATATTGGCGATGGCCGACTATCCGCAACAGGAACATTGGTCGGCACAATTCCGGTGGTCGTGCGCGGTATTGATGTGCGTGTGGACATGGGGCGACTTGAAGTTCGCAATGGCGGCACTATCCGCTTCAAGAGTGAGGGTGGGGCCGACGCCCTACCGAACGAATATGCCCAACAGGCGATCAAAGCGCTTGAAAATTTCAATTACGAAGCTCTATTTCTCGAAATCGACGGGCCGCTGGATGGCGATGTAGAAATGGGTGTTCTGTTTACTGGCTCCAATCCGGATGTACTGTACGGCGTACCCTTTCAGTTCAACATCACGGTCGAGGGCGAACTGTTCAATATTGCGCGAAGCCTCAATCCGAATGGCCTGCAAGAGCGGATCGTCGCATCCGTCGTCAGCCAGCAGCAGAGCGACAATCAGCCTTAGCTAGGGCAACCTTAGCCCGGCCCACTGGTGTTCGGACCGGCTGTCGCGGCCTCTCCAACATAGGGATTGTGCCGCCGTTCTTGTCCGAACGTGCCCATATTCCCGTGGCCCGGAACGAACCGCATCTCATCGCCCAGCGGGAAGAGTTTGGTCTTGATACTGTCGATTAGCTGCGCGTGATTACCTTTGGGGAAATCCGTTCGCCCAATTGAGCCTTCAAAGAGCACGTCACCGACAAAGGCGATCTTCATATCTTGATTGTGGATCACCACATGACCGGGCGTGTGGCCGGGCGTATGCGAGACGTCGAAGGTGATATCGCCGAGTTTTAGCTGATCTCCTTCATCCAGATAGCGGTCTGGGACCACGGCCCGGCCCATGCCGGGATGGCCATAACGCGCCCAGTGAGTCCCAATTTCATCCATCCAAAACTGATCGTCCTTATGCGGACCGATGACCGGGACACCCGTTTCCTCGCGCAGTTGGTCCGCCCCGCCGGCATGATCGAGATGACCATGGGTCAGCCAGATTTCCTTCAAGGTAACGCCGAATTCCTTTAGCTTAGCGCGCAAGCGATCCACTTCACCGCCCGGATCGATCAGAACGCCTTCCATCGTCTCTGTATCGTAGAGCAGAGAACAGTTTTGTTGGAACGGGGTGACGGGAATAATCTTAAGCTCAAGCATGACGTCCATGTCGGGGGCAATCAGAGCTACGTCAACGCTGTGCATGACAAAATGGACATTCAGGCCAGAGAAACTATTCACGAAGCGTTCAGGGCCGATGCCCTACCCCGTCATCAGGCCGTTCGCGGTCTCTCTCTTTTCGACTTGGCTCGGACGTTCGCGTTCGGGCCATTTTTTTTGCGCGACGGTCTTTGTCTCACAAACATGTCAGACAACCGTCATGCTGGGGTCACGATTGAGGGGTTAAGCAAGATCATCCCTCAACTGGGCGGCTTGTGCCATTCCCTCCCCTGACAAACGCGCAAGCCGCCTCCCTTTTCGGGTGACCCACACTATTCCGACATCATCTCCCGGATCGTGGCGACGGCCTGATCACGGCTGACCGTCTGTTGTGCGGGCCGTGCCGATTTCCATTCTTCATTGGTCTCAATCGCCTTCGCCATTTCCGCGCCGAGCACGAGATCCTTAATCGTGACCTCGCCAGCCGCCGCTTCTTCCGATCCAATTAGAACCGCTAAGGTCACGCCGCGACGATCCGCATATTTGAGCTGTTTGGTCACATTGCCTGATCCGGTGAAGACTTCCGCCCGGACGCCCGCCGCCCGAAGCTCTGAGGCAAGTTGGAAATAGTTCGGCAGCAAAGCACGGTCGAAGACGGTAATCAGGACGGGTGGCTGCGCGGCCGCAACCAGCGCGTCCATACGCTCCAGCGCGGTCACAAACCGCGACACGCCAAAGGAGAAGCCCGTCGCTGGGACGGCTTGGCCGCGAAAGCGCGAGACCAGATCGTCATAACGACCGCCGCCGCCAATCGAGCCGATCCGAACCGGGCGGCCTTTTTTGTCCGTAATTTCGGCGAGTAATTCCAGCTCAAAAACGGGGCCCGTATAATAGCCAAGACCGCGGACAACCGACGTATCGAAACTGACGCGCTCCGGGCCAAATCCGGTCGCTGTCAACAGACGGTCGATCTCAGTCAGTTCATCAACGCCGGCCTTGCCGCGATCGGACGTACCGACCAGTCCGGACAGGGTTGCCAGTGTGGTTTCGCGATCAGGATCCGACGCAGTGGTGAACCCGAGCACAGCGCGGATCCCAGCCGGGTTCAGCTTCGCCCCTTTTGTGTAGTCGCCAGACTCATCTTCGCGACCTTCGCCCAACAGAGCTTCGACGCCCTCTTCGCCAAGCCGGTCCAGCTTATCGATGGCGCGCAGGACTTGCAGGCGCTGCGTTGCGCCCTCTTCTGTGTTGGCAACGCCCGAAGCTTCAAGAATACCATCGAGGAGTTTGCGGTTATTCACGCGCACGGCATATTGATCGTCCTGTAAGCCCGCCGCTCGCGCGACCTCGGCCGCGACCATGATCATCTCCGCATCGGCAACAGCGCCGCCTGCGCCGACCGTGTCGGCGTCGCACTGGGTGAATTCTCTGAAGCGACCGGGACCGGGCTTCTCATTGCGAAAAACAGAGCCGGCTTGATAACGTCGGAATGGTTTCGGAATACCGTCGTAATTTTCTGCCACATAGCGCGCGAGCGGGGCGGTCAAATCATAGCGCAGTGACAACCACTGCTCGTCATCATCCTGCAAAGCGAAGACCCCAACATTAGGGCGGTCTTCGTCCGGGAGAAATTTACCGAGCGCATCGGCATATTCGAAGGCCGGTGTCTGAAGCGGCTCGAAGCCGAAAGAATCATAGACGGCGAACGCGCTCGCCACGAGCGCAGCTTCCGCGCGCATGACGTCTGCCGGACGGTCTTCAAATCCACGCGGACGCCGCGCCTTAGGGCGGAAGGGTTTCTTCTGCTTTTTCGATTTCTGAGTCATAGCGCCGCGCCCCTAGCGGGCGGCGCGAGGAGCGGCAAGCCTAGCTATCGGATGGGCTGTCACTGACCGGACTAAACAGGACGGTAATATCTTCACGCGTGTAAGGCTTTTTCAGTAGGGGCTGGCTCCGGTATCGCTCCGGTAGAAACGACAAATCGCTATATCCGGTCGCAAAAACAAACGGAATACCCCGCTCATGCAGAGCATCAGCGACCGCTTCGGACGTTTCATTTTCTAAGTTAAAATCGAGAATTGCGGCAGAGATTTCGGCTGTCTTAATCGCAGACAAAGCCTGATCGCATGTAGTCGCAAGATGAACGGTCGGCGCTCCAAGCTCAATCACGAGCTCTTCGACGTCCATGGCAATGATGAAATTGTCTTCGACAATTAAGACATCGCCGGTGAAGACGGTGGTCAATTCGGGCTCCTTAACGAACCGAGAGCTGGCCCCGGAATCCGTCCCGATCCGACTAAGCGCTCAAATATTTTTATCGCTTAAACTGTTTCAAACTTAGCACCAATAACATGGGTTATTTGGTCATACGCATAAGCGCGATTGTTGAGGGATCATGCGCGCCCGTCTCGCCATTCTCCATCTCTGACAAGATCGTCTCCGCCAGAACTTTCCCAAGCTCAACGCCCCATTGGTCAAAACTGTTCAGACCCCAGATAACGCCCTGCACAAACGTCTTATGCTCATAGAGCGCGATCAAATGTCCAATCGCCGATGGGGTCAGCGCATCCAGTGTCAGGGTTGTTGACGGACGATTGCCCGGGAAGGTTTTTTGCGGGGTCAGACTGTCAATATCTTCGCGCGCTGCATTTTCTTGCCGAACAACATCTTCACCCTTGCCGAGCATCAGCGCTTCGGATTGCGCAAAACAATTCGCCAGTAGCGCCCGGTGATGATCGGGACGATCTTCATGGTCCGTGAGTACAGCCACGAAATCGACAGGCGCACCGCCATTACCGCCACGACTTGTGCCTTGATGCAACCACTGGAAGAAGGCGTGTTGGCCATTCGTGCCCTCATCGCCCCAGATCACAGGACAGGTTAGTCCGGCCTCTGCCCCGTCGCGCGTTGCGCCCTTGCCATTACTTTCCATTTCCAGCTGTTGCAGGAACGCCGCCAGCTTCCGCAGACGCCGTGCATAAGGGATCACGGCCAGACTATCATAACCCTGCGCATTGCGGTTCCAGATACCAATCATCGCCATCAGAACGGGGATGTTTTCCGCCATTGGCGTATCACGGAAATGTCGATCCATCGCGCCTGCCCCGTCCAGCATCTCGCCAAACGCGTCCGGACCGTAAGCGATGGCCAAGGACAGTCCGACAGCGCTCCAAACGGAATAACGTCCGCCGACCCAGTCCCAAAAATCGAAGATATTATCAGGATCGATCCCGAAATTGACCGCCCGGTCACGATTGGCCGACACAGCTAAAACATGATCAGCCGCAGAACATCCCGCTGCTGCCAGCCAGTCGCGCACCGACTCAGCGTTCATCTTTGTTTCCTGCGTCCCAAAGGATTTGGAGACCACGATTACCAGCGTGCGTTTCGGGTCCAGACCCCGAATGGCATCATTAACGGATGCGCCGTCGACATTGTTGGCGAAGTGCAAGCGCGGCTTGGCCGTGAGCGTGGCTGCAAACCCATCAGCGACCAAGCGCGGCCCAAGGTCAGATCCGCCAATGCCAATATGAACAATATCATCGAACCTGTTTGAGGACCGGATGTCCGTCGCGAAACGGCGGATCCGGGCGCGCATGGCAGCGACGTCATCGGCCACAGCCTCACCCCCCACACCGCGCAAGGCCGTGTGAAGAACAGCGCGCTTTTCAGACTGGTTAATCGGTTCGCCAGCGAACAGACGGTGCCGCCAACCCTCCATATCCAGCTTTTCAGCCATGGCCAGTAAAGCCTCAAGATCGCCCGCGCTCACACGTTGTTTAGAAAAATCGGCCCGCAACGGTCCAACTCGGTGGCACATCCGGTTGAGCCGATCCGGCTCATCATCAAATAGGGATGCGATCGACGGCGTGGAGGCGGCGCGGGTCTTGAGATCATCAAAGGTCATGGCGCGAGCCTATGCGCAAGCGCGCTGTAATTTTCAAGCGCCCACACGCCCACGTCCCACCGCCCATCGCGGGGTCGGCCTGTGTCGCGGGAGCGCCAGAAAGTGACACGAACGCGGACGATGTTCCCTGATGGGAACGAGAAGAATTACCATTTTACAGCGGACAGCGTCCGCGCGCTCGGTGGGCACAGCCGATCAAAAGCGTCGTGTCTACGAACGGCCCGCCATGAGCACACGTCAGCAGGGCGTTAGACGAGGCTTGCGCTTTCGACGCATCCTCGCCTGCTCCCTGTTTCGGAAGGGGCGCATCGGATGGGTTCTACCGCTCCAGCTCGTTCACGCTCCCGAACCATCATCGATCGCTTCCCGGATGGACCTCGCTGCGCCTCATGATCTGGCAGATAGATCAGCCAACCAAACACCCGCTAAAACCAAAGAGCATGCCTCTTTCGTGTCCGGAGCGGGTGACGCTAACAGACCACGGAAATCATAAGCGTGGATTGAATGAGGCACTTTTCTCTGAACTCGCCCTTCACCCCCGTCATTGCAAGGCCAATCACGTCGGCAGGTTCTACCTGTCTTTAGCTCATATCTTGCAATCCAGAGCGTGGAAAAGCGGACGTTTCGAGCGGTGCCGCCGTGGACCACAAGAACAAGTCTTGTGGTGACGGAGATAAAAGTGCCTAAAAAGTCTTGGAGTCGATATCGCGAGGATTGTTACAGACAGGGCGCGATTGCGCCCTCACCCACCACTCTCTTATCTGGGCCAACGAATCGACCTACCGCCCTTCGCTAACGCTTAGTGCGGTCGATTCGTTGAAGTTAGCGCTTCCAGGTGAAGGACAGGGCGGCGGCGTCTTCATTGTAGCTGAAGCCTTCCGCATTGGCTTCACGGCGTAGGTAGGACAGCGAAACATCTGCGTCGCCGATCCGGTAACCAAGGCCGGCTTGGGCGTCACCGACAATGATACGGTCTTGCAGATGGAACTGCCCCGAAGATAGTTGGCGAATGCCATCCGGTGAATAGGTCAACGCTTCCGCGTCTGCACCGGCAAAGAGGTACCAGGTGTTCGCCCCCATTTCGGAGCCCCGGCGCAAATCTTCGCCAATCTCAACGACGGCACCGACTATAGCCGAACTGCTATCATCGTCGAAGCGGAAGCTCGCCCGGGGACGTATGACGAGGTCAATGCCGTTATCCTGCTTGGCCGCAATGAATTTCGAAATGCCCACATCAACGCTGTCCGATCGGCGCGCACAGCTCGCTGAGCCGCCCAGACAGTTTGGGTTTGAGAGATCAAGCTTGAACAAGGTCGAGCCAATCGCATCAACCGGGAGATCGAGGCTAGGCAGGAAGAGATTGTCGAAACTGTTAATGGCGCGGGATGGCCCGGTCGGCAGATTATAGGACAGTCCGTTAGACGCGGGCGAGTTCGATGGAAGCTGGATCGACTGGAGGTCGATACTGGGCTTCGGGTCTTGAGCGTGAGCGGGGGCAGCGAGGAGGAGACCTGTCAGAAGACCAAATGTCAACGTCGCCGCGCGGTGTGCGGTCTGACGAGCCATTTTTTTGACTCTGCGATGTTTGGACACTGCCAACATCGGAGATCCTTTTCGTGTTTATCAGTTGACCGTTTCTGATCAGCCGACGCTTACTTTACCCCTTCGAGCCTGAACGGTTCCCGAATATAAAACCATTGTGGCGGTAATTTGACTAACACTTCAATAGCAAGTGTCGTGCCGGATAGGGCTTTAAGTCATTTTGGCACGGAAATGTGGCAACAAGGTCACGGTTCTCTTAACATGGCGCAATCTAAGGGATGAAAAAGGGCTCGAAGCGATGCTCCGAGCCCATATTTCGTTAACCTAATACACGCTCTACGTGTGTAGAGCATTATTGGCAGGCGATACATTCCTCATAATCGGTCGGAGCGGCCGCTTCCATCGCCACTTCAATCTCCGATTTCACACGCTTAGCCTCGGTTTGACCCGCGAAACCGGCCCGCTGTACCGATTTGGAACGGCAGTAATAAAGCGATTTCACGCCTTTTTCCCAGGCTTGCCAATGCAGCATGTGGAGATCCCATTTATCGATATTGCCCGGCAGGAAGATGTTGAGCGACTGCGCCTGACAGATCAATGGCGCGCGATCCGCGGCGTGTTCGATCACCCAGCGCTGGTCGATTTCAAAGGCCGTCTTAAAGACGTCTTTCTCATGGTCGTCCAGACAATCAAGATGATCGACAGAGCCTTCATTCTCCAGAATCGTCGCCCAGATCCCGTCCGTATTCTTGCCTTTGGCTTCCAGCACCTGTTCGAGGAACTTGTTGCGAACGGTGAAACTGCCGGACAGTGTTTTGTGCGTGTAGATATTGCCTGGAATAGGCTCAATACCCGCTGACGTGCCGCCACAGATGATCGAGATCGACGCAGTCGGCGCAACTGCCATCTTGTGCGAGAAACGCTCCATACGGCCCGCATCGGCGGCGTCAGGACAGGCGCCGCGTTCTTCCGCGAGCGTCTGGGACGCAGCGTCAGCTTGGCTGCGAATATGGTTGAACAAGCGCATGTTCAGCGATTTGGCCATAGCGGATTCGAACGCCACGCCTTTCTTTTGCAACAGACTGTGAAAGCCCATCAGGCCGAGACCAACAGAGCGTTCGCGCATGGCGGAATAGACGGCGTCAGACATGCCGTCTGGCGCGCGGTCGATAAAGTCCTGCAATACATTGTCGAGGAAGCGCATAATGTCGGGGATGAAGCCATCGACATTCTTCCACTCATCATAAGTTTCGGCGTTGACCGACGATAGGCAACACACAGCCGTGCGCTCACGACCAAACTGGTCTTTACCGGTGGCCAGCATGATTTCGGCGCAGAGATTAGACTGCTGCACTTTCAGGCCCGCATCGCGCTGATAGTCAGGCAATTTGTCGTTCACCGTGTCTGAGAAGATCAGATAGGGCTCGCCCGTTTGCAGGCGCATTTCGATAATTTTCTGCCACAAAGCCCGCGCGTCGACGGTCTTGATCACCTCATCCGTCGCCGGAGAGAGCAGGTTGAATTCTTCGCCTGCGCGGACCGCTTCCATGAACTCATCCGTGATGTTCAAGCCATGATGCAGGTTCAGCGATTTACGGTTGAAGTCGCCGGATGGTTTGCGGATTTCCAGAAACTCTTCGATCTCTGGGTGGTGAATATCAAGATAAACGGCCGCGGACCCTCGGCGCAGCGAGCCTTGGGAAATCGCCAATGTCAGACTGTCCATCACGCGGATGAAAGGAATGATGCCCGACGTCTTGCCCGCGCGGCCAATTTTCTCACCAATGGAGCGCACACCGCCCCAATAAGTACCGATGCCGCCGCCATTTGAGGCGAGCCAGACATTCTCGTTCCAGGTGCTGACAATCGATTCGAGACTATCGTCGACGGAGTTGAGGAAACAGCTGATCGGCAGACCGCGACCCGCACCGCCATTGGAGAGGACCGGCGTGGCTGGCATGAACCAGAGCTGGGACATGTAATCGTAAAGACGCTGCGCATGCGCATCATCGTCGGCATAGACAGCCGCGACGCGCGCAAACATATCCTGATAGCTTTCCTCAGGCAGAAGATAGCGGTCGACGAGCGTCTTTTTACCAAAATCGGTCAACAGCGCATCGCGCGACCGGTCTTGCTTGGGCGCTTTAGAGCGCTTCTTTTGATCGGCAGCTCTCGGTTTCTGACGCTGACGTGAATCGCCCCCTTTAGGCGCAATAATGCGCGCGATTAGCTGACTGGCAGCCTCTTCGGCATGGTCCAGTTCGGCCACGTCCAATTCTTTTCCAAACTCGGCTTCACTCATATTCACGGTGCTCTCTTCCCCCTTAATTCGGGTCTTTGCAGACCGAAACTTCCCTGCGGCCCGGCGGTCAGGTCGGGCTCGCCTTCGTTGAAGTCGTGAAGACGAAGCAGGGAGCTTCTAACTACATATAGTGTCGCTCACCGCTAATACGTCAACACCTTGTGTAGGTCCAATGCGGGAGACAGGCTTAACAACTCGTTAAGACCTTGGTTTCGCGACAAATATTTCGTGCCGACGTCACAGAACTGTTGCGTCAGTCAGAGACCGACTTCAGCTAAGCCTTTGAAGTGTTTCAAAGAATCGATTTCGAAACGAAATCATCCGCCCTGTCTATGATTGTGGATGGGGCTGTATAACCATCCCGCCTGCGCAACGATTTTTACACAGGTGCGCGCATTAGGACCGCTGTGGCCATCAAGGCCTGTCTCGACAGGCTGCAGGGACCGGATCGAGCTTATTTCGCTTTAAAAATATACCCTCCCGAGGGGCAGAGATCTCAAAGTCTTCAGCGGACGAATCGGTCGCAGGAATGAGAGCCCCTCCATTGCGCCTGTGTCCATTCCGGATGATCGGGCATTGGAAGCGTTAGGACGAACGTATAGGCACCCTGTGTGAGGCCTTCGGAAATCTAGTCGAGCGCGGGCTGACGGAGGCTAAGTCGTGAAAATCCTGCTCGTAACAGATGCGTGGCATCCGCAGATGAACGGCGTTGTGCGCACACTCGATACGACTGTGGAGTTGCTGCGCGCGCGGGGACACAAGGTCGAGGTGATCGCGCCGAGCGATGGCTATTGGACGATGCCGCTACCAACCTATCCGGATATTCGCCTAGCCCTCTTTGCCAAACATGATGTGGAGCAACGTATCGTCTGCTTTGGTCCTGAAGCCGTTCATATCGCGACAGAAGGCCCGTTAGGACTGGCGGCACGGTCGCTTTGCTTGCGTTGGGGCATGCCGTTCACGACGAGCTATCACACCAAGTTTCCGGAATATATCAAAGCGCGCGTGCCGTTCATTCCGATGGCGCTGACCTATAAATTCGTGCGTGATTTTCATAATTCAGGCGGCCGAACTATGGTCACGACACCGAGCATGGCGGAATTTCTGAGCCCGCGCGGTTTCACCGGACTCGGCGTTTGGGCGCGCGGCGTGGACACCGACTTATTTCATCCCGATAAACGTCATGCGCCTGATGATGTTTATGCGGATCTGCCCCGCCCCATTTTCGTCAATGTCGGCCGGGTGGCCGTTGAGAAGAATATCGAAGCCTTTCTCGAGCTCGATCTGCCCGGCTCTAAAGTCGTTGTCGGCGACGGCCCGCAAATGAACGCGCTTAAAAAACGCTATCCTGACATCATTTTTACGGGCGCGAAGTTTGGCGTCGATCTCGCCCGATATTTCGCCGACGCGGATGTCTTCGTCTTTCCGTCAAAAACCGATACGTTTGGCTTAGTCATCATCGAAGCGATGGCGACGGGCACACCCGTCGCCGCCTATCCAGTCAGCGGCCCGATTGACATCATCCCGGGCTCAAAGGCGGGGATCGTTCATGACGATCTACACACAGCCTGTTTGGACGCCCTGAAGCTTTCCCGCATTGATGCGCGTTGTCATGCGGAAGACTACAGCTGGGATGCGGCCACCGACATTTTCTTCGGCCACCTCACCCCGGAATATGAACCCAATGCTCGGAAACGCTGGCGCCGTGTGCGGCGTATGGGCAAGATCGCCAGCAGTCCGCTGCATATTATTCGCCGCGAAACCCGGAGGCTCTGGCGAATTCTGCGTGGGAAGAGTGTGCGTTAGTGCCAGTCCCGGCGCGAGAGCCAAGCGATCACGACGGCGAACAATAGAACGCCACCAAGACTCCCCATGAGAAGTGCCTGCTGCGCCCGTTCAGGGTCGGAGTTCAGAATATTGGTCGCCATCAGCCACGGGAAATATAGGCCCGCCTGAGCGCTGGTTGCGACAACCGCCACAAAGGTACCAGCAATGCCGACTACGACTGGGACAGCGAAACTTTCAAATCGCATCGCAACCGCAAACTGAATGGCGATGACTAACAGACTTGTCAGCCACATCTTGAACAATATGCCCCCCATGAGCGCCAAGGGCAATTCGCCTTGCATCGCTGTCTCTGGCGCGGCCCAGCCCGCAACAATCCCGCTCATAAGCGTCGCGGCCCCAACGAGTGCGCTGATCACCCCCATGACGAACACAATGATTATGGCCTTGGCGGTGAAGACGGCCCATTTGGGATGAGGTAGTGCGAGCGTGTAGGACCAAGCGCGCGATCCATGTTCAAGCTGAGCAATTAGCGCGGTCAACGCCGTCGCTGTCATCGGCAATAGAAAAAAGCTCCAGACGGCAGACCCGCTCATCGCCATCAGCTCCCATTGATCCGTACTATTGCCGGTTGCGATGGCGGCAACACCGAGCAGGAAGACCATGGTTGGGATCGACAGGATCAGCAAAACGATGAGTGAGCGGCGCAGTTTAAGGCATTCGGCCTGCAACAGGGCGATCATGACGCCGTCTCCAGACTGTCCGTCGGCATTTGAGCATCCGCCGTCAAGATCAGGAAGAGCTGTTCTAAGCTGGGTTCGACAAGGCGCGCTTGGCTGACGGAACATCCGGCACCGACCAAGGCTGTGATCAGACCCGCGCGCGCTTTCATATCGATCGGTGAGGTAACGACGATACCGTTCGCCCTAGCCTTCGTGTCCAGCCCCGCAGACGTGGCCGTCGCGAGCGCTGCGTCAATGTCGGACGTATCGATCACAAGCTCCGCTTGAGTCTGCGCCATCAAACTGTCGAGCCGCCCTTGGAATAAAAGACGTCCCGATTTGATCAGGGCAACATGGTCCGTCATCTGTTCCATTTCCGATAATTGGTGACTGGACACAAAAACCGTCGTGCCGGATTGCTCTGGCAGTGTCTTAATGAGACGCCGCATATCTGCGATGCCCGCCGGATCGAGTCCGTTGGTCGGCTCGTCCAGCATCAGCAATTTTGGATGTCCCATCAGGGCCCGCGCTAAAGCCAAGCGCTGGCGCATGCCGAGCGAATATCCGCGCACGCGGCGATCTGCGGCCTGGCGTAGATCGACAATCTCTAACACACGGTCGATTTCGGATTTATCGAGTTTGAGCAGCACGGTCGAAATTCGTAAAACTTCTCGACCCGTGAGGTTCGGATAGAGCGCCGGATTTTCCACGATGGCACCGACCTTGGCCAGAGCCACCGAGCGTTGCGTGCGGATATCGGCCCCATTGATCCAGACCGACCCCGCGTCAGCGCGGATCAAACCCAGTAATAGTCGGATCGTTGTGGTCTTGCCGGACCCGTTCGGCCCAAGAAACCCAAACACGCTGTCTGTCGGCACATACAGATCGATCCCGTTCACGGCCTGCACAGAGCCGAAGGCGCGCCGCAGTCCGTCTGTTCTAATCGCCAAATCCATTCTGTCTCGCTCCACCAAACTAGCATCCAGTCTTGGTACGCCCTTCAAGGCGAGACCTAGCCCCAATCAGGGCATTTTTCGGACTATTTTTCCCGCTTCAGGAAGGCCTGCACATTTTGGGCGATGGGCGTGACGCCGACTAGTTGCCAGCCGAGCATACCGAGCTGATTGAGCGCAGATTGAAATTGCTGGTCCTTCTTTTCGGGCTTCCCGCCCCAGACACTCCCTTTAAGTGTGATGACCTTATATTCGTAGCGCATGCTCGCCTCCTATCGCTGGCGTTTGAGGTAGAAGATCGTCGGGGCCGTGTTGGAATGAACCGCGTAGCATTCCCAGCCGTCTAGCCCGAGCCGATTGAGGATGTCGGTGCTGGCGTCGCGGATCTTTCCGCCGCTCATGCCCTTGCCGCCCTCGACAATCTTATATTCCCATTTTTCTCTCATATGTCGTCTCCATCGTCCGCTTCGTCCCGCGATAACCGGCCTTGCTTTCGCAACGCGTCGCGCAGGACATATTCAATCTGCGCATTCAGAGAGCGCAGTTCATCATCGGACCAGCGCCGCATGGCGTCGAGCACCGGGGCGCTGATCCTTAAGGGGTATGACTTTTTGTCAGCCATAGCTCGCTAGTAGAGGCTGCCCGTATTCACGACTGGTTGGGTCGCTTTATCCGAGCAAAGTACCACCAGCAGGTTGGACACCATGGCTGCACGGCGTTCCGGATCGAGGTCGATGAGGCCCTTGGATTTAAGCTCGACCAGCGCGTCCTCAACAATACCCACAGCTCCTTCGACGATCTTTTTACGCGCGGCGATAATGGCCCCCGCTTGCTGGCGTTGCAGCATAGCCCCGGCAATTTCCGGCGAGTAGGCGAGATGTGAGATCCGACTTTCGATCACATGGATGCCAGCCTTAGCGAGCCGTTCTTGGATCTCATGGCGCAGACGTTCCGAAATCTCGTCCGGATGGGACCGCAAGCTGATCTGATCGGCTGAATGCTGATCATAAGGGTAGCTGGTCGCCATGGCGCGGATCGCAGACTCGCTCTGGATCTGCACGAAGCTTTCATAGTCATCGACATTGAACACGGCTTCAGCGGAGTCTGACACTTCCCAGACCACAATCGCGGCAATTTCAATCGGTGAGCCGTCCAGCTCATTGACCTTCAGCTTGCCGCTTTCGAAATTGCGCACGCGCTTGGAAATCTTCTTCTTGCTGTAGAAAATATTGTTCCAGCGCAGACCCGTTTCATCGACCGTGCCGATATATTTGCCAAACAGCGACATGACCGCAGATTGGTTCGGGGCCACAGTGTAAACGCCTGCCATCATCGCGAGCCCGACAAGGGCAGCAGCAACACCGCCAATCGCAGGTATCGCAGATCCAACTCGTACAAATGCGATGAACAGGTAGGCGCCTAAAATGATCAACGCCAAACATGCCAACAGCATCGGTATACCTGGCAGTGAGCCCGTATCTTTCTCTCTTATTTCACTCATCAGTCTCTCCTCTCAACTTATTATGATATCAATATGATATCGTTTTATCGTTTGTCGAGATGAAAAAGCCCGCGACCAAGGTAGCGGGCTGATTCACTTAGAACTTTTCTGATTTTGATTGTGTCTATTTTCCGAGAACCTCGGCAAGAAAGTCGGCTTGGACACGTTCATAATAGAGCCGATTGCTCAACTTACGCCAGCCATGACCTTCATCAGGCATCAAAACATAGTCAGCGCGGATACCGTTGTCCCGCAACGCCCGGACCATCACCTCTGTCTCATGCACATCGATGCGGGGATCCATCGCGCCATGGGAATAGAGGACGGGCACGCGGATTTGATCAGCTTTCCCGATCGGGCTGATCTCTGTATAAAATTCGTGCCATTCCGGATCATTGATATCGCCATATTCGATTAGGTCTGCCGCCTTGAGACCCGGACTCGCCACTTCTAGTGCTGTCACCCAATCGCCGACCCCATACATGGCCACGCCCGCGTCGAATGTATCAGGATAATCGGCCAGTACGGCATTGACCATATAGCCGCCGTAAGACCCGCCCATAACGGCAGCGCGGGACGTATCGACGCGACCATCGGTTTCAAGATGATCCAGCATGTCGACCAGATCACGCACAGAGTCCAAGCGCTTGCGCTGATCATCGAGCGTGACATAGGTTCGACCAAAGCCAGTTGAGCCGCGCACATTGGGTTGGAACACGGCGATGTCACGCGACAGCAAATACTGGATTGTGCCATTATAATTTGGACGCGACTGTCCTGTTGGACCTCCGTGAACCATGAAGACGACCGGCGGCGTTTCGAGCGCCCCACGCGGCAGATAGAGCAGGCCCTGCACTTCCACACCATCGCGTGCGTTCAGACGAACAGACTCAGGCTGGATCAGAAAGGCTGGGTCGAGCGTGTCATAATCGGAGGCAAAGATACGACGCGACTTCAACGTTTCCAAATCGACGTGATAAAGATCGCCAGGAATGTTGGGGGCAGATATGCGGACGAGCGCCTGAGAGCCCGCGCAGTCCACAGAATGAACGCCAGCAGGCAATCCTCCAATGACGACATTCTCGTCATTGGGTCGCACCACCCGAGTCTCAGAGAAGCCGTCCTGATTGACCGTATATAATGTGCTGTCGCCGCAAACGCTGAAACCATCAACGTCTCTGTCCGCTGCCGGCACAAAGGGTGTCGCCGCCTCGGCTCCGCTGACGTCGAACACTGTCAGAGCTGCAAATTCGCCGCCCCGATTGGTCGCCAAAAGCACTTTATCCGCCGAAAGATACTCCACGCCGGCGTCCGTATGATTGGCGCGCGGTGTCGGATCGGACAGAACCGTCCGCTCACCACTGTCCAGATCAAGCGCAAAAAGCTTGTCGCTATCTTCACCGACAGTCTCGCTAATGATGGCCGTGCGGCCGTCAGGGCCGACCGCTTGAACGTAATTCCCCAGCACGCCTTCATAGATCAGAGTGGACTCTCCGCTTGTGACGTCCGCTTTATAGATGTCGAAATCTGCGCCGTTTCGTTCGGTCGAACTATAAACAATGGTCTGACCATCGCCTGTAAAACCTCCAAATTGACGGAAGCCTTGCTCGGTCGCGGCCAAGATCAAGCTCGGCTCGCCCCAAACGCCGTCAACTTTGGATACGCGCCAGTAATTTTCCCGCTCATCGCCATTATTATCCGACCCGAAAACGAGGTCTCCGGTTGGCGAAAATTCGAAGAAGGTAATGCCAGAGCCAAAGGACAATTGCTGCAATGTCTCTTTTGGATCGTCGGCATTTGCATCCATGACGAAAAGTTGCCGATCACCGGTCAGGGACAGACGCGTGGCAATGGTGGTTCCGTCCGGCGACAGACGCGACGGACCCGCCCCCCGCGCCATGACGTAAGGTGCGACCGCACTGTCCATATCCGCGTCGCTGGCAATCGGCTGCATATAGGTGAGCGGCGCAAGTTCGGTGTTTACTACCTCTGTTGCGTCCGGCGGCGTCTCCGTTTGCGTAGCATCGGGTGTACACGCCGCCAATAGAACGGCGAGCGGAAGTAGGTGTCGTAAAGTCATCCCCCCTTGCATCACAGACAGGGCTGCCATGCAAGCATGACGGGTCACTAGGCTTGCCGCGCCTCGACGCGGCGATTAAAGCGCCGCGATGAGCGCCTGGTTCGACATGGCTGTTTTTGTATCCGCCTTCACGACTCTGTTCGTGATCGTGGACCCGCCCGGCTGCGCGCCCATTTTTGCGACGCTGACCCAAGGCACGTCCAAATCCCATCGTCGAACTATGGCCTATAAAAGCGTCGGTGTGGCCTCGGTCATCCTGATCGGCTTTGCTTTTGTTGGCGAATGGCTGTTCTCCAAGCTCGGTATTTCTCTGGATGCGCTGCGTATTGCGGGCGGCATCATGCTGTTCATCATCGGGCTGAACATGGTGTTCGAGAAGCGGACAGAGCAACGTGAAGACCGCGCCGAAGACCTGCTCGAAGATATTGAAAACCCCGAAGATATTTCCGTCTTCCCGATGGGTATTCCGATGATCGCCGGCCCCGGCACAATGGCATCGCTGCTGCTCATGATGGGCGATCAGTCGGATCATTCAGGCGAGATTGCCGTCATGGTTGCGCTCGTGGCTGTCCTCTTGATTACGCTGGTAAGTTTCCTGCTCTCTGGCGGTCTGATCAAGCTGATGGGCAAGACCTTCACCAATGTGCTCACGCGAGTGCTCGGTGTCCTGCTGGCTACGCTCGCGGCGCAATTTGTGCTGGACGGCATTCAAGGCGCGCTGTTCTAGCCACCTCCTCCGACTGACGAGCCATCACATAGACGATTGCGACGGCGTGATTTGACCATTGGGGTTGGTCGCTCGTAACAACGTCTATGCGCACTCTCCTTCTCGTTTCCGCCCTCATTCTTGCCGCCTGCTCCAGCGTGCCGGTTTCCACCGCCGTCCTGTCGACGCCGCAAGGTCCGGTGCAGGGCATCGTCACCGACAATCCGGCGATTGCCTCCTACCAAGGCCTCCCCTTTGCCGCGCCGCCCATTGGCGATCTGCGCTGGGCACCGCCCGCACCCGCTCCAACATGGACGGAAACGCGCGACGCCAGTCAGTTTGGGACACGCTGCATGCAAGCAACGGATACGGAGGGTGACTTTTTCGACCGATTAATCGATGGACATGGCCTGTCCTGGATTAAGAGCTTTGCGATCAAACGCGTCGTTTCCGCGATGGACCCACCGCCCGTCAGCGAGGATTGTCTCTATCTGAACGTGCGCGCACCAATAGATGCCAAAGACGCACCCGTCATGGTGTGGATTCATGGCGGCGGGCATCAGTTTGGATCGAGTGATTTCGACTATTACCAAGCCAACGGCCTACCCGAACGCGGCGTCGTTCTGGTCACGATCAATTACCGTCTCGGCGCCTTTGGCTATATGGCACATCCTGCCCTGTCCGCAGCGGATCCACGCGGTGTGTCCGGCAATTACGGCACGCTCGACCAGATTGCGGCTTTAGAATGGGTTCGCGATAATATTGCCGCGTATGGCGGTGATGCGGAGCGCGTGACAATTTTTGGTGAAAGCGCTGGCGCGTGGTCGGTTACGGAGCTGATGAGCACCCCGCTCGCCGAGGGCTTGTTCCACGGCGCGATTTTGCAATCCGGTGCGTCGACCTATCACATGAGTCAGATGGAAGGCGACGACCAGAATGGATCAACAGGTTGGCCCTCCGGGCACGATACCGGACGCGCAGTTGCTAAAGCGCTCGGCCTCAACAATCCCAGCGCAGCAGACCTACGCGCCATTCCAGCGGCGGAAATCCAGGCGGTCATCACCGAGACTATGGCGGACGGCTTCCACCATGTGCGTGACGGCGTCGTGTTCCCGCACAATGTCGGGCTGGCCTTCGACAACGGCCAGATCAATTCTGTGCCGATGATTGCGGGTTATAATTCCGATGAAGGCACATTATTCTTCCCGGACGATCCACAGCCCACTGTCTGGCTCAATGATTTAGAACGGGGCGACCGCGACATGCTGATTGCCCAGCTCTCAGATCCGTTCCCGACACAAGCCGCAGAGATTGTTGATCTCTATAAGCTCGACACGGATTTCGACGCGGGCGGCACACGGATGATGGGTGACGAAATTTTCGGCGTGAACATCCGCTATGCCGCGCAAGCGACGGCCCAGACGGGTGCGCCGAGCTGGACCTATTTCTTCTCCCGCGTACCGCCCTCAAAAAAGCAGACACTGGGCGCGTTTCACGCCGCAGAAATCCCGTTCGTTTTTGGCAGCCACGAACCCGTTCTAGGTCTGACTGATGAGGACAAGGCCCTGACCGACCGGATGATCGGATATTGGGCGAGCTTTGCCGAAAACGGCGATCCCAACGCGCCGGGCCTGCCAGAATGGCCGCAGCATCAAGACACGAACTGGATGCATTTTTCGGCCAATACAGGCCTCCCGACGGCACAGCTTGAAACCGATTTGCGTGGTGAGAAGCTGGACCGACTGTCTGAAGGTCTGCGCGTCAAGCTCGACGCTCTCAGCCAGACCGAGCCCGGCTCGGAAGCGTCTCTCGACTAGGGCGCGATCACTCCGTCTTGAAGGTCGCAATGGCCTGCCGGGTTCGATCCACGATCAGTTGAGTCACATCCGGCCGGGAGTAATGACCAGACGGATCGAAATTCTGCCGTTCCTCGCGCACCCGCGCACTATCGATCTCGACGGTGCGGACTCCGGTTTCTCCAACCCAGGGTTCCATCAGGAACGTGCCATCAGGCGCACACACGCAAGAGCCCCCATCTGCAGCGAGTTCGCCAATCGCGGCCCGCACAAACTCAGCCTCCGGCATGTCATCGCGCACGTCTGAGCCGCGCATCACTGAGCTGACACTCACCGCATAGGACCGACCTTCCTTGGCAAGCACGGGCGTCAAATCTTCCGTATTACTGCGACTGCCGGGCCAGCCCGCCACATGCAGGTCCTCGCCCTGCGCATAGAGCGCGGCGCGTGCTAGCGGCATCCAATTTTCCCAGCAATTCAGCCCGCCCGTGGTGAACGCGCCGAGCCGGTGCGTCACCAATCCGTTCCCGTCGCCCGGCGACCAGACGAGCCGTTCTTCATGGGTGGGTTGCAGTTTACGGTGGACGGACTGCACCTCTCCGCTCGCATCAATATAGACATAGGAACAGTAGAGCGAGTGACCGGATCGGTCGCGCGGACGTTCAACAATACCGAGCCACGCCGCCATGCCAACCTTTTTGAGGGCGGCGCAAATCGTATCCAGATGTCCATCCTCAAGGGTGACGGCCTGATCGGAATAATGCGAAAACAATGTCTTGTTGCGGGCATCATTAAACCGCGCGCCATCGCCCGCCGACAACCAAAACGGATAACCGGGCAGATAGCTTTCAGGAAAACAGATTAGGTCCGCGCTCTGATCGGCGGCCTCAGCAATCGCGGCAATGACCCGCTCTGTTCCGGCGGCACGATCGAGAAAAGCCGGAGCCAGCTGCGCGACGGCAATGCGCAAGCGTGTCCGTGTGTGAGGGGATGTTTTTGCCATAGGGCCCTATCTTTCTAGCCTTCAGGCTGTGCTGACTATCTCAGGACAACGATAACCGACCATGGCAACAACTCCGTCACACGATAATCAACTCTCTAGAAGTCCGGCGTCAAGCGCGCTAGGCGATCTTTATGGGCTTCTACAACAGGACGATCTTACCAAAAGTGCTCGACCTCGCTTGTGGCACCAAGCCAATCGCCAAACAGCGCGAAAAAGTTATCCCGCAAGCGCGCGGCGACGTCGTCGAAATCGGGATCGGGTCGGGTCTCAACTTGCCCTATTATGACCCGGCCAAGGTTCGCCGCGTCATAGGCATCGACCCGGATGATGGCTTGTGGCACCGCGCCGAACCTCGGGCCTCAGCCTGCGATTTTCCGGTCGAACGGCTCGGCCTATCGGGTGAAATGCTGCCGCTGGATGACGCCTGCGCCGACACCGTCGTTGTCACCTATGCGCTTTGCACGATTCCTGACCCGGTCGCCGCCCTGCGCGAAATGGGGCGCGTGCTCCGTCCCGGCGGAGAGATATTATTCACAGAACATGGCCGCGCGCCGGACCTGAATGTCGCGCGCTGGCAAAACCGCATCGATCCAATCTGGAAACATATTGCCGGCGGCTGTCATTCTGGACGCGATATTCCTGCGCTGTTCCAGCAGGCGGGCCTGAAACTTGCACGTCTCGACGAAATGTACATTCCGGGACCGAAAGTCCTGAGCTATAATTATTGGGGCGCGGCAACGCGTGGAGATTTATGAGCCGTTTAATCCAGTTCTTTACCGTCTTGATCGGCGCATTCATTATCATGGCCTGCCAAGGCGATGTCGGGCCAGATGAGAGCCTATTAATCGGGACTTGGGCGCAGCAAGGCGCAGCGCAAACCGATCCCACCTTAGTGGTCGAAAACGCCGTCATCACCTATACGCAAGACGGGCAGTCGACCTTTAACGGCATCATGATCATCACTGAAAATGACGGTATTCCAGAGCGGTTTTCCATTGCGGCCACGGTCGGCTGGACCTTGGAAGAAACCGTGCTGACCCGGACCCTGCAAGACGTTACGGTGACACCGGATATTTCAACGCCGGAAGCTGATGAACTCGCGCGGGCGCTTGAAAATGCCTATCGGAACAGCCCGCCCGGACGATTGATTATCGAAACCTTAGACGCAGAGACATTGGCTTTGCTGGATGTCGATACGGGCACAACCCTGACCTATGCTCGTCAATAAATCTGGCACCTAAACGCAGTCTGGCCGGGAACAAATTGCGCCTCTGCGAGTAAGACCCGTCGAACACCGCCGCAATGCCTGCGGCGCGTCCGATTGATCCTAGGGGGTCTCATGCGCTATTTCACTCTCACCGCTCTGACGGCTGCTGCCTTGCTAACGGCGTGCGGATCCGGTGCACCCAAAACACAGGCGCAACTGCTGATCGGTGAATGGGATCAGGCCGAACCGGTCGTCATTTCGCAGAGCGGATCCACACTGAGCTTGACGGATGGCGAACTGGACTTTCACAAAAATGGAACAAGCGAGAGCGAAGCTCTTTTGACCTTCCAAGATGTGCCTACGGCAATTGCGTCTTACAAAATCACGTCAAAAGCCAATTATATGCTGAACGGATCGACACTCAGCGAAACCACAACGGACTTATCGGTCGAGCCCATCGACTCCAATCCAGACTCATTGAAAATGGCGTCCGGCCTGACGAACATGATGCGCACAGTCGAAACGTCGACGCTGGAAATCGTATCGATTGATAAGGACCGCCTTGTTCTTCGCGATCCGAAGTCCGACGTGCTGATGACTTATAATCGGGACTAACTGACCGCCGCATCAGTTTGAGACCGCCTAACGTTCAACCCAGCCTCGATTAAAGAGAAACGGTTCGACCCGCGCGATGATTCGCGGTCGTCTCTGCAAGGTAAAGACGGACCATGTCGGGACGGATGTCATCTGAATTATACATGCGCCATTGCCGCAAAGCTTGCGTCTTGCCCTCTTGCGCATTGATCAAGGTTTTTGCTGGGTCGGATAAAATTGCCCCTTGATGAAACCAGAGACCAAAATAGGATTTGAAACCGAGGATGCCGACGAGGTTTTTCGTGCCGAATCCGTAGCACGGCGCACCCCATTTCACGCTTTCCTCCATATCGGTTTCGCGCAAAATATCGCGTAGTGCGATGAGCTCCGGCTGCCACTGTTTCGCCGCGCTGATATAGTCGTCAACGCTTCGCGGCCGGCTCATGTCTTTTCGATTTTCGGCAAATCTGCAAATTTCCCCGCCCGCTTCTGACCCTTCGCCATCATGGCTTCCATCATCTCTGATGGGATCAGCATCGACATGTTCCAGACACCGATTTGATCCAGCGTGTCCGCCGTGCTGTGATCGCGCGCATAGGTGATGATGCGTTTGCAGCCATAGATCGCCAAGGGTGGTTTAGACGCGATCTCACGCGCCGTCTCCATGACCGCCTCCATCATCGCTTCATCGCTCTCATAGGTCGCATTGAACAGACCGCGCCGCTCGCATTCATCCGCGTCCATGCGGCGGCCCGTATAGGCCAGCTCACGCACCACGCCTTCGGGCATATGGTTGAGGATGCGCGGGAACGTCCCGACATCTGCCGTCATGCCGACATTGATTTCATAGATGGTGATATAGGCGTCCGACGTGCCGTAGCGCATATCGCAGGCCGTGATCAGATCGACGCCGCCGCCAATGCACCCGCCATGGATTGCAACGATGACGGGGATGCGGCAATTTTCGAGCGCCGTGAAACTGTCCTGCAGTCGGAGGACATTCTGGTAGAACACTGCGCCGTGTTGCGGGTTGTTCTTGTCATTGCCGGACACGCCCCCGGAGCTGAACATCGACACATCAATGCCCGCGGAAAAAATCGGGCGCTCGCCTGTTGTTTCTGCAGAAATAACGATCACGCGTGCCTTGGCGTTGTCGTCAATATCGCGGACGATCGCTGGCAAATCCGCCCAGAAGGACGGGCTCATCGCATTGCGTTTTTCCGGTCGGCTGAGCCGGATATGGGCGATTTGGTCTTCAATCGAGACGTCGAAACAGTCGTAAGCCATGCTCAGCCTTTCAGGGTAAATAGCGCGGCCTGCGTCGGATCCGTCGTCCCATTGAGCAAGTTTTTATAGGTGGTGAGCATGGCTTCGACGCCTGCCGGTTCCCCCACACTCATCCAACCCGCGGCGTCACCGAGAAACGGAATCCAGCGTTCAGCCAAACGTTTCGCAAATCCGGCGCCGCCCCATTCCGCAATGCGTGACTTGGCGTAATCCGGCGCAAAGAACATCTTCATCGGCGCGCCTTCATCCGGTTTGGGGGCTGCGTCGCCTTGATAGTGAGACTTCCCGACGGCGCAGCCATATTTCACATTGTCGCGCAAGTGGGCGTAGATCCGCGCTAGCAACTCACCATTGCCGGCCATATCAATGATCAGGGTCGGCACGCGGTCGAGCCCCTCAATCATCTCATAGGTCACGACCGTATCGTAATAACCTGTCTCTTCGACAAAGGCGCGGTTGCGGGCCGATGTCAGCCCCAACACCTCAACGCCGCCCCGTTGTTTCAGACAATAGGCGGTGCCGAGCGCGGTCTTGGACGAGGCGCTGGTGATCACCACCCGTTCCGCGCCAAAGAATTTTTCGCTGGAGACGAAGTCGTCGATCAGAAAGCTAGTCAAAAAGAGCGGGCGCAGCACAGGCTGGATCGCTTTCTGAACTGCATAAGACGGATCAGCGGACGTATAAGAATAACCATTATAGACCGAATGAAGCGGCGCGCGGTGATCGGCGATATCCTGAAATCCTTGCGGCGAAAGCTTGCCCGGCTTCACCACAATTTCGTCAGCCACGGGCAGGAAGCCATAGACTTCGGTGCCGACAGGGACGTCAGGACATCTGGATTCAGACACGGTCGCAAACCCCCAAACCGGCATCCGGCCCTGATTATCGTCGCCGAACCCGTAAGCTTTTGGATCGAAATAGTGCCAGTAACCGATCTGATCGCCGAAGATCATATAGGTGACGTTATTCGCCGTCAGTGCGAAGCTATCGATGGCAAGGCGGACCTCCCCGTCTTGCAGCGCGGGGCTGTCTGTTTTGAGAAGCGTGATGTCGGCCGGGTCGGTCCGGTTTACCAATAGAGTGTGCATGAGGCGCGCTTATCACGGTCTCCCCCGTCTCGTCAGCCCGTTGATCGAATAATGCCTATGCGATGGCTTGTGACATCCTTAGCCAAGACCCGCCCATTTCAGACCAATTTTTGTCCGAACGTGACCGATGGAGGCAGTTAGGCACTCATCGCATTGACCATGCTTAGTTACTTGACCAACGGTACAGTTAGAGATTGCCGACCTGATGTCACGACCAAGCATTATGGCGGAGCGCTTCCCCCTGCCTAAATCATAATATAAGTACCTGTTTTTATTATGTTTTATTGCATAGCAGATCCCGCGTGAATGGCGGTTCTCACAATTCAGCGTCTATGCGAGCAAGGTGGCGACGAGGGTGTGACCTCGTCGCCTGTCGCTTGATAAATTAACTGGAAAGGATTCTTCCAATGACCACCAAACGAAACGACAACATGAATTTTGCTGCGCGCCGCGTCAAGAAAGTCGCATTATCGGCGCTTGGGCTCTTAGCTATGTCAACGAGCGCCATTGCGCCGAACGCTTTCGCAAACGAGGCTGGGTTGGTCGACAAGACCGTCACTGTAAAGTTCAGCCTGACTGAGCTTCACGCTCCGGAGGGGTCAAAAAAAATCTACGCCAAGCTAAAAAAACGCGCGATGTCATTTTGCAGGGCTGACAAAGAGACATTGCGGTATCTGGATCAGTCTCTTGCGCAATGTGCCGATGACCTGGTTGATCAATTTGTTCAGAGCGCGAACATTGCCACTCTGACGGATTATCACAGAGTGCAATCCGGTCAGGCTCGCCCTGTTCAACTGGTCTCTAATTAGCCGGCTAAAGTCCTTCGATGGCATCAGGTTTGTCATTATGGCGAACCTGCATCGACCGGCCCGAACGCCGATAGGCTTTAACGCGCTACTAACCTTGCAAACAGGTATTTGACACAGGCAACGGTTGCTACACTTTCGCCGCGTAAGCGCGCGTCATGGATATGACGTCACAGATCGGGCAGCCGCCGCGAACGCATGAAGATGCGATCACCGCCAAGGCCCGCTACGGCTATATTCCGGGACTGGACGGCTTGCGCGCGATTGCTGTGCTGATTGTTCTGGTGGCCCATTTTGGGCTCGGCCATTTGGTGCCGGGCGGGTTTGGCGTCACCGTCTTCTTCTTCGTCTCCGGATTTTTGATTACGCGTCTATTGATTGCCGAAGCCGAAAAGAAGGACGGCATTGGCCTCAAAGATTTCTATATTCGCCGCGCCATCCGCCTCTTCCCTGCCCTAATCGGCATGACCTTCATGACAACCGCCATCCATATGTGGCTCGGACTCGGCGCGCCCGTCGCCGGGGAATTCGCCGCCGCCAACCTCTATTTCACCAACTATTATCAGATTGCTGAACAGGCCGCAGGCCACGCGCCCTATATGAGCTGGACGCCGCTCTGGTCTCTTGCTGTGGAAGAACATTTCTATCTCTTATTCCCGGCGCTGCTGATACTGACGGGATTGAATTGGAGGCGCCTTACGACAGTACTGCTCGCCTTGATCGTGGTGGTCCCGCTTTGGCGATTGGCTGTCAGCCTGATCTGGCCTGAGACGGCTGAGCTTTACACCTATATGGCGACGGACGCGCGGATCGATAGCATTGCTTATGGCTGTCTGTTCTCGCTCGGCCTGCACAAGCTGAACGATCCGGCGAAACTGCGCTGGCTGATCGGTTGGGTTCCGGCGGGACTGGCCGTTTTAGCTTTGCTCGCCACCTTCGTCATTCGCGACGAGATGTTTCGGCAGGTTCTGCGCTTCTCAGTTCAGGGATTGGCGATCGGTGTGCTGATGTTGAACCTCTATTTTGGACGCGCCTTTACGTGGGCTTTTCCAATACTGGAGCTGCCGCCGCTGCGGTGGATCGGCCGGGTCAGCTACGGGCTTTATCTGTGGCACTTCCCGATTCTGGATCTGGTGGAGCGCATGGCGTGGTCACAAGCTGTGACCATCATCGTAGCGCTGGTTGCGTCCTTTGCCATCACCGCGCTGAGTTTCTATTTCTGGGAGCAGAAGTTTGTGGCGCTGCGCAAACGGTTCGGCGCGCATATCGTGACGCCCAAAGCGAGCTAGTCCCCTAACGAATTAGTAGAGGCTGCGCTGACCATGCGCGCGGTGAATACCGACGCGCGCGACCGTGCCCTGACGTTCCCCGCGCGACCCCGGACGCCACCAAGCCGGATCATTGGCCCAGAGTTTTGCTGTCGTCGCCGTGAATAAGAACCAGCTAATATCGTTCTGTTGCAGGATCGTCGATTCCGAGATCGAGAACAGCAAAAAGAAGAATAGCGACAACACAACCCAATAGGTCTCCACCCCGCCCGTTTTGATCCGGGTCAGGCTTTTGATCGCTGTCATCAGCGTCAACAGACCGAAGAGAATGATGATCACGGCCCCGCCCGACAACCAGCTATCAAGCCAGCCATTATGCGCCGTTGGCACGGACCATTGCAGTACTTCGCGCGTTTGATAGCTCGGCCCCAACGGGTCCATCCAGAAGGTGCCGTACCCATAGCCGAGCCAGAATTTCTCCTCGATCGCCATGGCCAAGAGTTGCCAAATGTCGGTTCGGCCCGTCAGGGTTGGATCTTTGCCGATCAAGCCCAGCGCCCATTCCAGCCCGACGGTCATGATCAAAGCAAACCCGGCGGCCCCAGCAATCACCGCCCAGATGACGGGGACGCGGAGGAACGGGAAGCGGCGGAACACCCGGACCACCAGAAAAATACCGAAACAACCCATCATCGCCAGCAGCGCCGTTTTCGATCCCGACATTAGCATCATGAACAGGCAGAGCATCGCAGTCGGCCCCCATATCCATATGCGTTTGGGACGCATCGCAAAGGCGCAGAGCATCACCGCGAACCCCTTCGCCATGATGCCGCCCAGATAATTCTTTTCTGCCCACGGACCGCGCCACGCGCCGGGATAGATTTCCTGCATAATACCGCGCGTTGGATTGAGCAGAATAAGTACGAGCGTAATCACGCACAGGACGAGGATGGCCGCCGCAATATGCTGCACCACCTCGCCCCAATCATAGCGCGCCGCAAAGGCCAGTCCGGCCATCGTGGTCATCAGTAAACCGATAGATCGGCGCATTGAGACGCCTGGATCAATCGACCAAAAGAAAGTTAAGCCGAGCCAGAGGACACACATGATGATCAGCGGATTGCGTGACACCAGCCGCAAGACCTTGGCGAAATTCATCAGCGTCATACCCGCGACGATGCCGTAAATTGGATACCAGAGCAGACGCGCCAGCGGACTATCGCCAGCTTCCAGCGCTTCGGCAGAAGGGAAGGTCAGGCCGACAATGGCCCCTGAGAAGAAGACCAGAACCAAAACCCAGATGGCCGATTCCAAAAAACGACCTAGTCCGATCAGCGCGTAATTGCGCTGCTGGAGTTCGGCGTGGCTGAAGCCTGACGCTGAGATTGGCGATGGGGCTGTGAAGGCCATGCTCTGGCCATGCCGTCAAAGGGTTAGGGCGGCGTTAACCATGCTGACACGAGAAGGCATTTTCTTGCCCATTGATCAACGATCTCTATGCCCTTGATAATGACAGACCAGACCGACTTGATCATCTTCGATTGCGACGGGGTTCTGGTCGATTCTGAACCACTATCGAATGACGTAATGGCCGAACATATTACGCGGCTGGGCTGGGAGATGGATGGTCACGAATCGATCCAGCGGTTTCAAGGTAAAACTATGGCGCAGGTTCACACCGCGATTGAAGCTCAGCTTGGTCGGCGGGTCGATCCCGTCTGGCGCGACGCTTTTCACCGCGATCAGGAAGACAGAATGCGCACCGACCTTCAGATCGTGCCGGGCGTTCGTGACTTGATAGATCGTGTTCATGCGGCAGGTTTGAAAAGCTGCGTCGCCTCGCAAGGACGGCACGAGAAAATGGCGATTAGCCTGGGGACCACCGGGTTACTGTCCATTTTCAAGGGCCGAATCTTCTCCGCTGTCGATGTCCAACGCCCCAAGCCTGCGCCCGACCTGTTTCTCCACGCAGCCCATATGATGAGGGCAGACCCAGCGCGGTGCATCGTGATTGAAGATAGCCTAACTGGCGTCACGGCCGCTCTCGCTTCAAACATGCGGGTGATCGGCTATGACGCTGGCAATCGGGGAATTTTGAGCCAAGACGGTGTTGAGGTTGTCAGCAGCATGGACGCGATCAAGATTGCCTAAAGGCTTTACGCGTCCACCTGATCCCGTCATCCATCACGCATGGATAAAAGGGCATGAGCAAAACCATCAGGATCGGCGGGGCTTCAGGCTATTGGGGCGAGAGCGATATGGCCTGGGGTCAGTTACTGGCCGCGGAGCCAGGGCTCGACTATCTCGTCTTCGATTATCTCGCCGAAATCACGATGAGCCTGATGGCAAGGATGCGGATTCGCGATCCCGATGCCGGGTTTGCGACGGATTTCGTGTCTGATCTAACCCTGCACTTGCCTGAGATTGCGCGACAAGGCGTGAAAATTTGCTCCAATGCTGGCGGCGTCAACCCGGATGGCTGCGCGGCTGCCGTTCGGGCCGCCATCGCTAAAGCTGGATTGGATCTCAAAGTCGCGGTGGTCACAGGTGACGATGTCATGGACCGACTGGATTCGCTTGAAGACGCGACAGAGATGTTCTCCGGTGATCCGCTCCCCAATCCAGAAAAGATTGTATCTGCCAACGCCTATCTCGGTGCCTTCCCGATTGCGAAAGCCCTCAGCGGCGGCGCGGATATTGTCATCACCGGACGCTGCGTCGACAGCGCCGTCACGCTCGGTGCGCTGATCCATGAATTTAACTGGCACAGCGATCAGTTGGACAGATTGGCGCAAGGCTCACTGGTCGGGCATTTAATCGAATGCGGCCCGCAAGTGACCGGCGGAAATTTCACCGATTGGAAAAGCGTCGCCGACACGCTGGTCGATATTGGCTACCCCATTGCAGACGTTAACGAAGACGGCGCTTGCGTCATCACCAAGCCCGACGGGACGGGCGGGATCGTCAATCGCGGTACAGTCGCCGAACAGTTGCTTTATGAAATTGGTGACCCGGCTGCCTATCTTTTGCCGGACGTGATCTGTGATTTCACGCACGTCGAAATTGAACAAGTCGGACCCAGCCGGGTCAGAGCCAGCGGCGCGCGGGGCATCGGCATCCCTGATCACTACAAGGCCAGCCTGACCGTCACGGACGGTCACCGCCTCTCTTTGCTCTTTTTCATGGTCGGCGAGGATGCGTCTGAAAAAGCCCAACTGGTCTTTGACGCCACACTGACACGCGCCCGGAGAAAACTCCGCGACCGAAATCTACCCGATTACAGCCAAGCCGAGTTGGAACTGGCGGGTTCTGAATCGCATTTCGGCACCTTCGCGCAATCCACTCAGACGCGGGAAATCGCGTTCCGTATGTCAGTCCGTCACGATAGCGCGGCGGCCTGTGCGCTGTTCCTGAAAGAAGCGTCCGGCTTTGGTCTCGCGACTCCGCCCGGACTTGTGCCGTTTTCTGGCGTGCGCCCCAAGCCACAGCCCGTCGTGCGGCTGTTCTCGACCTTGATCGATAAGAGCCTTCCCGACATCCGCGTCAATGGAACAGCTTTTGTGCCCGCGCCGTCTATCGCGCCCTCCTCTGTTTCACGTGAAACACCCAAAGCCCCATCACTCGATCCAGACACGGAGGTCCCGCTGGTTCAGCTCGCTTGGCTGCGATCCGGCGACAAAGGCGATAAAAGCAATATTGGCGTCATTGCACGGCAGCCGGACTTTATACCCTATATCTGGGCCGCTGTGACCGAAGCCGCCGTGCGCGAACGCTTCGCTCATTTCGTCGACGGCGAGATTGAACGCTGGTATCTGCCGGGGTCGCACAGCCTCAACATCCTGATGGATAAAGCGCTGGGCGGGGGTGGCATGGCGAGCCTGCGCAATGACGCGCAAGGCAAGTCGTTTGGACAGGTTTTAGCCGCCATGCCGATCCCGATACCTAGACAGCTTCTTACATAAACCGTCCCCGGCAATGAGTGCTGGGGACTGGCGAGTTCCAATCCGCCATGTGATAAACCCGTCCTGTGGCGTGTCGCGCCCTTCCCAACCGCGCTGCCTCTCCCCTACCCCTTGATGAAACGATCCGTCGGGGGACACCGCCATGCGCCAGTTCACAGAAGAACAAATCCTGTTCCGAGACTCCTATCGCCAGTTTCTGGAAGAAGAGATCAAGCCCAACATGGCGGCTTGGCGCGAAGCCGGGATCGTTGACCGCTCCGCTTTTCGCAAAGCGGGCGAGCGCGGCATGTTGATGATCTGGCCAGACGAGAAATATGGTGGTCTTGGCGATTCCGATTTCCGCTGGGATCAGATCATCATCGAGGAGTCAGCCCGCGCAGAAACGGGCGAATTTTTCGCCACGCTCCATTCACGTCTCGTCGGCCCCTATTTTAAGAATATCGGCAATGAGGAACAATGCGCGCGGTTCTTGCCCAAATGCGTATCCGGCGAAACCATTCTCGCCGTTGCCATGACGGAGGCGGGGGCCGGGTCTGATCTGTCGGGTATGCGCAGTACGGTCCGCGACATGGGCGATCACCTGATCCTCAACGGGTCCAAGACCTATATCTCTAACGGGATCAATGCCGACGTCGTGATCGTGGCGGGGAAATATATCGCCGAAGGCGCGGATGAACCCGCCAATCCGCACGCTATGGCCCTCGTCATTGTTGAGCGCGGCATGGAAGGATTTTCTCGCGGACAGAACCTCAAAAAGATGGGCTTGCCGGCGCAAGACACGGCGGAGCTATTTTTCGATGAGGTCGTGATCCCGCGTAACAATGTGCTCGGCACGCCGGGGATGGGGTTCATCCATTTGATGGAAGGTCTCGCCGAAGAACGGCTGATCGCCGCGACAGGTTATGCCGCGTCCGCGCGGCATGCGTTCGATCTAACGCGCAGCTACGTCATGGACCGTCAGGTCTTCGGGCGGCCTCTCTCCAAGATGCAAAACACGCAGTTCAAAATGGCAGAGCTCGATAGCGAAATCGATATGCTGCAAGTCTATGTCGACCATCTCGTCTACCAGCATAATCAAGGCTTACTGACCGCCAATGCGGCCGCCAAAGCCAAACTGCTCGGCAGTGAAATCCAGTGGAAGATGATGGATGAAGGCGTCCAGCTCCACGGCGGCGCGGGCTATATGGATGAATATTCCATCTGCCGCATGTTCACGGGATCGCGCATCAACCGCATTCTTGCGGGGAGTTCCGAAGTCATGAAATTGATTATTGGACGCGATATTTTTTCCCAGACCTATCAATCGATGTTGAACTAAGCCCAAAAAGGAACAGACCATGGAGCTCAAAGGTAAAACAGCGCTGGTCACAGGCGGCGCGTCCGGCCTCGGCGAAGCGACAGTCCGGCGCTTTCACCGACAGGGCGTGAACGTCGCCATCCTTGATATGAATGATGAGCGCGGCAACGCGCTCGCCAAGGAACTGGGCGACAGCGCGCGCTACTTTAACGGCAATGTGACGAGCGAAGAGCGCGTCGCGGAAATCATTGAAGACACCGCCAAGACTTTTGGCGGTCTGCATATTTGCAATAATTATGCGGGCATCGGTAGCGCCCATAAAACCTATGACAAAAAGAGGGACGCGCCCCATCCGCTCGATACATTTAAACGCGTGCTGGACGTCAATCTGATCGGCACATTTAATGTCGCGCGTCTCGCCGCGCAGCAAATGGCCCGGCAAGACCCGGTGACAGATGACGGCCAGCGCGGCGTCATTATCAACACGGCGTCGGTCGCGGGATATGAAGGTCAGATCGGGCAAGTCGCCTATACCGCATCCAAGGGCGGCATCATCGGCATGACCATCGTGATCGCGCGTGATCTAGCGCAGATCGGCGTGCGCTGTAATACCATTGTGCCCGGCCTGATCCACACACCCCTTTTCGACACGCTGCCTGACCATATTTTCGAAGCGCTGGAAAATTCAGTTCTCTACCCCAACCGCCTCGGCAAACCCGACGAAATCGCCATGCTCGCCCAGCAGATTGTCGAGAATGATTATATCAACGGCGAATGTATCCGCATGGATGGCGGGATCCGCATGACGCCTCGTTGATAAATTCACCGCTTCGAGCGCTAGCGAGGGGCGGTAGGTGAATTTATCAACCCAGAGGGTGTGACCGCAAAGCGGTCAGTTTGTAACCATCCTCGAGAGTAAGGTCGCCCATCCTGAATACTGGCTAGACAGACCACCTCTGTTGCCCCGTACCCCACCCTCTGTTAGGCGCGCGCGACACCAACATAGGACCCCCGCCCATGAAAATGAACGGCAACGAAATTAAGGTCGGCAATATCATCAAGCACCAGGACACGCTCTGGGTTGCGGTGAAATGCAATGCCGTGAAGCCTGGCAAGGGCGGCGCGTTTAATCAGGTTGAGATGAAGAACCTGCTGGATGGTCGCAAATTGAATGAACGGTTTCGCGCGGCCGAGACAGTCGAGCGGGTTCGCCTCGACCAAAAACCACACACCTATCTCTATGATGATGGCGACGCGGCTGTGTTTATGAACTCTGAGAATTATGAGCAGATCCACTTGCAGAAGGATTTCATCGGCGACCGCGCTGTGTATCTGTCCGACGGCATGGCCGTGGAACTGGAATTCTATGAAGACAGGCCGATCAGCGTGTCTCTGCCGGATCAAGTGACCCTTGAAGTCATCGAAACCGAACCTGTGGTAAAGGGCCAGACGGCGGCCAACAGCTTTAAGCCTGCTATTCTCTCCAATGGTGTGCGCACGGCTGTGCCGCCCTTTGTTGGCACGGGCGAGCGACTGGTGATCAATACGGAAGACGGTAGCTACATCACGCGGGCAGACTAGAACCGCCTTATCAACATTGGATTGGGAGAAGAGCGTGACAGAAAACCTCGGCAGACGCCTCGCCATTCTGCGCTTCATCCCGATCCTAATTCTGATCGCACTGGCGTTTGGTTTGGACCATTTCTTCGGTCTAAGCCGCCTCGCCAGCGCTGGTATCGCACTTGTCGTGGCGATCCTCGTCCGGATCGCCCTGATGCGGTTCTGGAAGTAGGATGAGCGAGCGTTTCAAAACAGCTTTGGCCGGCGGGGTCGCAGGTTTGATCATCGCGGTCTTCATCTACTACTTTTTTCGTGATCCTGAGGCTGGCTTTACGAGCAATACCTTGCTGTTGATCCTAGCCCCTATTGGCGGCTTTGCGGGTGGGTGGCTCGGCTTTAAACGCGACAAAAACTGACGCAGCCCACCGGTGAAGAAGACGGTCGCACTCGCGCTCTGACCTGCTATAGGGCGCGAAACGCTAGATAAGACTGGCGAGCCACCGCACCGTCAACACGGTAACGACACCCCGACATCTGGTCGGACACTCTGTAATATCTCGAACGGAAACACCCATGAGCGGAATGTCAGCAATTATGGGCGTTATGCAGAACGCCGCCCGCAAAGCCGCGCGCGGCCTGCAGCGCGACTTCGGTGAAGTCGAAACGCTACAGATCAGCCGTAAAGGTCCATCCGATTTCGTCTCCCGCGCCGATAAGAAGGCGGAAGAGGTCATTCACGAACAACTCTCCTATGCTCGTCCCGGCTATAGTTTTCTGATGGAAGAAGCGGGCGAGATTGAAGGCACGGATAAGTCCCACCGCTTCATCGTCGATCCGATCGATGGCACGACCAATTTTCTGCATGGTATTCCGCACTTCGCCATCTCCATTGCGCTGGAGCGCGAAATCGATGGTAACCCACGCGAGCTTGTCGCTGGTCTGGTCTATAATCCGATCACCGATGATATGTGGTTCGCTGAAAAAGGCCGCGGGGCTTATATCAATGACGGCACACGCGGCGGCGCGGATCGTCGGCTGAAACCGTCACAGCGCGACCTGTTCTCCGATTGTGTTTTCGCCACCGGCATCCCGTTTAAGGGCAAGCCCGGCCACGCAAAATATCTCAAGGAACTCCATCAGGTTATGGGCACAAGCGCCGGCGTTCGCCGCTTTGGCGCAGCGTCGCTCGACCTCGCTTGGACAGCGGCCGGACGTTATGATGGTTTCTGGGAACGCGGCCTCAAACCGTGGGACATTGCCGCTGGTGTTTTGATTGCGCGCGAAGCGGGCCTGCAGGTTGAAGGCTTATCCAATGGCGACGTTATGGATACGGGCGACATTATCGTTGCCAACGAGAAACTGCTGCCAATGTTGAAGGATCGGGTGACCTAGGTCTCTTGATTCCAATCGCCGCTGCCAATATAGGCCGCCGCTTAGCGGTGGACCAAGCAAAGCCGTACCGAACATAGAGAAGACTCATGAAAAACGACGGACATCCCGATTACCACACCATCAATGTAAAGATGGTCGATGGCAGCACTTACGAAACACGCTCCACTTGGGGCAAAGAGGGCGATACGCTGTCGCTTGATATTGATCCAAAAACACACCCAGCCTGGACAGGCGGCGAAGCGCGCATCAGCGATCGCGGACGGGTCAGCAAGTTTAAAGACAAGTTCAAGGGCTTCTCATAAGCGCCCCGCGCATTTATCTGAGAATAGCTCAGTCACATTGAAAGCGGCTCCCACGGGGGCCGCTTTTTTTATGCCCTAATGCTGCGTATCCAGCACGACCGCGTCCGTACGCATTTGCGTATAGCCCTCACGCCGCCAGCCTGACAGCTCGCTGCGTTTTTTGCGGAATTTCTCGGTCCGAACATAATCATCGTCTGAGAACTCAACCATGGTGATGGCCACCTCATCCGCATCCACATGAATATGGTTGAAGGCCGGATTGTTGTCCCGTCGGCGCGTCGAGAGCGTCCCTGAGGATATGGAGAGCAACTCACTTCCGCCCGGCTTTCGTTCAATCACAAATGGAACATGGACATGGCCGCTTAGCACCATATCGCAATTGCCGTTAGCCAGCCGTTTGAGCCCTTCGGGACCATTATCGGTTGTCTTTTGCAGCGGGCTTTCCGGTGGATAAATAAAGGGGTGGTGGACGTTAAGCAGACGCAGCTTGCCCCAATCACTTTGTTGGAAGCGGGTAATTTTTTTATCGAGTTCATCAAGATTGACGACACCAACCGACCAGTCGAGCTTCATCTGAACGCCTCTGGCCGTATTCATTGATTGGATGATCACATTCTCGTCTTCAAACAAACCCTCGTCAAAGGGATCGATATATTCGACGTAGCGATCAAACGGTTTGAGGATGCGATCGACAATCCCGTACATCGGCGTGTCGTGATTGCCGGCGGTGATGATTTTCGGACCCGCAAGCTGTTCAATCCAGTGGGCCGCCGCTTCGAATTCTGCCTCTGATCCTGTCTGTGTAATATCCCCTGATATCACAGAAACATCAGGTTTGAGACTTTCGATGGTTGCGTCGAGACGCGCGAGCGCGGCCTCGTCCTCGACCCCAAAATGAATATCGGCAAAGTGTAGAATTGACGTCACGGCGTTCCTATGCCTCCCGCGAGGTTGGAAAACTCATCGCGGGCCAAGGGGCCATAACCAGTCCATGATTTTTGTCGATCTCAACAGTGACTTCACCTTCGAACGTCATCGGCTCACCATCAAGCAAGCCTTCAATCGCCGAATCCGACCGTAATCGGAACTGGTTTGTCTTCACATTTTCCACGGCCTGACTTTGGCGGATATTGCCCATTAATGCCGCCACGCCGAGCGACAAAGTGCTTCCACCCGTAACCTTGTCAAACAGGGTCAGATCGAGCTTATCTGGGTCAAGCGCGTCCCCGTCCATGAACGGACAGGTGACATTGATCAGTTCCATTGACCGATCCGCATAATTGTCATTGCCTATAGCTAGGCGAATGGGCGCCGCGTTCGATGTGGTTTTCATGGTCTGGATGGCGCCTCGAGCGGCATCTATGACTTTTCCATCGCGTAATTCTTCGCGCGCTTCGTTCATCTTTGTCGGAGTTCCGAACATACACCCGACCATAAAACTACCCGTTTGACCGGCTTCGTCGCGAACAATACCCGCCGTCATCGGACGAGGCTTTGCGACCGCCAGTCCCCTCATCAAGCAGTCTTGCCAGACGTCGGATCCATAAAGGCCCTGCATCAGCAGGTTCATAGTCCCGCCCGGTAGAGCGATGAAGGGGACGTTCTGTTCACGGGCGATAGAGGCGACCGCGGCCGCTGTTCCATCACCGCCGAACGAGATCAATAGATCGCCCTTGGCACCGCGCATCCCACTCATCATCGATTTCATATCGGCTGATTCTCCGACGAATAGCTCTGGTTGCGCATAGCCATAGCGCTCGAAAATGGCCTTAAGCTGACCTGAAATGTCTTCTGAGGATGATGAGGACAGGTTTGTGAGAACGACGGGTTTTTTAGGGGCAGATCGAAGGGTCAAAGTAAGGGGCCCGCGAGACGGAGGATGTTCTCTTTCCAACGAAGAAGGCGACCGCGCTGTTCCCATTTATCTGGATCGAGCATTTCTGATGCGGCGATATATTGATCTACCAGCGCATTGATCTCCGCGGCAAATGCATCGTCATAGACACAGAGGGTCATTTCTAAATTGAGGTAGAAACTACGCATATCGATATTGGCCGTGCCAATCAGCGTCATCTGATCATCAATCTGAACGAGTTTTGTATGCAGCATGCCGCCTTTAAATCGGTGCACTTCGATCCCAGCCTTAATCAATTCGTCGAATGTGCTTTCCCCGGCATGGCGCGCCATAATGGAATCGACGCGTTTAGGTACAATCAACCGGACATTCACGCCGCGATGAGCCGCATTGGTCAGCGCCAATTGGAGTGTTTCGTCCGGTACAAAATAGGGCGTGACAATTGTGACTGATTTTCGCGCTCCGAAAATTGAGGCGACGATCAACTCATGAATGATCGATGTCTGCATCTCAGGACCAGACGGCACGAGTTGCATCGCCACACCTTCCGAAAAGTTTGCGGGTGCGGTGCCACCGTCAGACAATTTAGCTAAGTCGAGGTCGGTATTGTCCATGCCTTTGCTATCGAAAATATAATCTGTGTTGAACATGCAGGAGAGCGAAGAAACAATGTGACCTTCAAGGCGGAGCATAACATCAACCCATTCACCGAAATCCTTGTCTTGCTTGAACTTGACAGGGTCGGTTAGGTTGAAGCTACCTGTATAGCCAATTTCCTGATCGATCAGAATGACCTTGCGGTGGTTGCGTAGATCAGTCCGTTTAGAAAAGGCTTTAATCGCATTGACAGGGAGCGAATGGATGACCTCCACACCAGCCCGTACGAGCTTTTCATCCCATTCTGAACGAAAGAAGGGGCGGCCACCAAAATCATCGACCATCAGCCGCACATCAATGCCGCGCATTGCGGCCCGTTCCAACGCTTCAAGAACATCAATAATCAACCCTTGTGGATCGACGATATAAAACTCTAGATAAACACTCTCTTTCGCCGCATCAATGTCAGCGACAATGGCCTCAATCAGCGGCGGTGCCTCTGTATAAAGCGTGTGCTTGTTCCCAGCGGCAGGGAAAAACCCGGTTTGGATGGACAACATCCACGACAGTTCTTGTAGATAATCAGCGACGGGCAGATCTTCGCGCGCGACGCGTCGTTTACCAATCCCGAAATCACGCTGATAATATTGCCGGATCGATCCGCCTGTTTTTAGCCGTTTTCGCCCGAGAGATTGAGTCCCGAACAGAAAATACATGATCGGCCCTGCAATCGGTAGAACAGAGAGCACGATGATCCAGGACAGGGTCGTAGAAACATTGATCCGACGGCTTATGATCATCAGCGATAAGATCACCGTCACAATAATGTGCGCGAGTATCAAAAGTGGACTGGTTGGCAGCATTTATCTTTTCCCCAGCCTCGCAGTGCCTTAACGCCTGATCAGAGAGCCAGTGTAGGAACGGCTAGGGCCCTTGAGAGTTCCTTACATCGCACGCGCGCACTGACAAGAACGGAGACGACAGATAGATGAGCGAAAAATTCTCTGTCTTATCCTACAACATCCAAGCTGGAATCGGCACCCAACGCGCCCATCATTATGTTACGCGGGCGCACAATCAGCTGATGAGCACGAAGGTGAAAGAGCGGCGCCTACGGTCTATCGGTAACTTCATTGCAGATTATGATGTGGTGTGCCTTCAAGAAGTCGATCCCGGCGGTCGTCGCGCTGGATTTTCTAATCAGGGAGATGTGCTCCGTAAAGCCAGTCAGCACCCCCATCATGTGTTTCAAGAAAACCGGTCAGTGCGCGCCATCTCGCGTCACGGAAACGCAATCCTGTCGCGTGTCGCGATCAATAGCTGCGAAGATCTGAAATTACCGGGTCGGATTGCTGGACGCGGGGCCTTGGTTGTCGAACTCGATATGGAACCTGCCACGGTCGTGGCCTGCGTTCATCTTTCTCTTGGCGTGGAAGACCAAACCGAACAATTGGCGTTTCTCGCAGATCATCTTAACCTGCCGCGTTATGGCCGCGCCAGGACGATTGTTTGTGGGGATCTGAATTGCAGCGCCAATTCTGCGCCGATTAAACACTTTTCGACCCTGACGGGGGCGAGCCCCCTGACCGGAGGGCCACATAAAACCTACCCATCTTGGACCCCTCGATTAGGACTGGATCATATTCTGAGTGATGATCGCGCACATACGCATGCGATCAAAGTTGAAAATGTCGGCTTTTCCGATCACTTGCCCGTATCCGCAAATTTCAGAGCGTCTATTCTTCGGCCTTAGAAAGGCGGAGCAACCCGCTATAAATTCGCAACAAGACGGGTCGGCTCGGTGCCTGTGTCGTCCAACTCTAAACGCATACCGCAAATCTGTGAAAGAGCGGGGACATCGTGAACAATGATGCGGTTGCGCGCATAATCTATCAGTCCTTCTTTCCGAAAGGCGCTCATCAATTTTGAGATTGAGACATTGGTAAGACCGAGCATATTGCCGATTTCTTCTTGAGTCATAGGCAACTGAACAGTCTTTCCGACCGCAGATGGATCGGATTGTTGGGCGACATCAATGATCTTAAGCATGGCAAAGGCCAGTCGCTGGCGCGCTGACAATTGTCCAAGCGTCGTGAGGTGACGATAGGCACGGCGGGTATGCCTTGAGAGGGTTTCAAAAAGCCAAATTGTTAGCGCTTCGTCATTGGCGCAAAGCCTCAGCAACGTGTCGATCTCAATTCGGTAGGCAGACATATCCTGAAGTGCAATCGTTGAGTAGCCATCTGCGCCCTGATGACCGAGACTTGTCATTTCTGCCATGCTGCCGGGACCGAGAATATCGAGTATTTGCGTGTCGCCAGTTTTGATCGACAGTCTTGAGACCGCCCAGCCTTCAGAGATTAAATAAATTGCGTTGTGAGGCCGCCCTGCGTCAACAATGGTATCACCGCGCGCAATCTTGATCCTGCGCTGGCGTGCCAAGTGTAACCCGCTGACCAATGTATGTGGCAAACGACCCAGGACTGGATCTGAGTTCGGATTCAAAACCGGAATTGTCACAGTTTGGCGGGTGATATGACGATCTCTAAGAAAAGCGGTGAATGGTGTTACTGTTTAAAAAACGCCTGCATGAGCGGTTCTGTTCCGGGTATCTCATTACAAACTGATCACAGTGTGTGACGGGCGACATATTAGCGGGACATAGATTGACTATATTGACTCACAGCTCAGCAGACATGGCTTGGGACGACGTAAAGCCGGATCAATAATTAGTCGAACCGATTGCCATCCGGCAGAGATTGTTTGCCGGCCTGACCGCTATCTGTTTCTGCATCATCGTTGAGGGCGGGGGAGCTCGTCATATCGGCCTTATTGGCCTCATCACGCATCTTTTTGGTTTCAGCTTTTTGTTTGTCGGCTTTTTGTTTTTCGGCTGGGGTCATGATCTTGTCCTGCGGCTAAAGAGGTCTTGCTGATGCTACGCCTACAGGGTTGGGTCAGTTCCAATTGGATGAGCCTCGCACCATGCAGACACGATATACCGACCGCAATCTTACGCCAGAAATGAGAGCTGATCACCGCCATGAGCCGATCGCGCAATGTTGGAATTGGCCGCGACAGACGGCGGAACCATCTCCTCAGCCCCAAACGGGTCGGACACGCCACCTGCAGAGGATTTACGCCAACTATAAACCTTGGCCAGCGCCGATCCAGGTGGGCAATACCAACGCTTCACCGACGCATCCCAGCGCGCGCCAAGCCGCTTGGCGATCTCACGATCCTTATAGGCCACATTGATGTAACGTTTGGTCATGCTCAATCTCTACGTTCCAGAAATAGAACATATAGAGAACAAACGGAGATTTCAAGGAATAAATTGGCGTATGTGTCTTTGACAAACCCATGTGCTAGAATGGCTCAAAGGAGTGATTCGGTATGCAGGCCGCCATCATTCGGGCAATTCAGAACAAAGCAGTTCTAGAGTTCCGATATGCCAGTAGTACGACAGGCATTATGGAACACCGCGTTGTCGAGCCTCACCTTCTTGGAGTGAAGTCCGGGACTGGCAATGTGATGCTGGTTGCTTGGCAGACAAACGTGCCTCCCGGTGAACGGACTTGGCATAACTTTGCTCCGAGTAAGATCGTCGGGCTGCGTGATACTGGAGCCACGTTCCAAGACGCGCGACCGCACTATAACCCAAACGATAAAACCATGTCGCGGATTCTGGCGCGTATCTGACAGGGCAGTCGCAAGGTCGTGGCGGTTCCGCAGGCATTTGGCTTAATCCGCAGTCCGACCAGTGTTGAAACATACGGTATCTATATACCGTATCATCCTTATTGTCACTCTTCCTCGTCAGCTTTCTGTGGACGCGCCACCTTCTTCAGCTTCCGCTCAAACACTTCCTCTGACTCGTCGCAGTCGAGTTCGCGGGCGGTCTGCTTGAATTTGTCGAGTTGGGATTTATCGGTCATCCAAACATCCTTGACTGACCAGCTACCGGCGAAATGATCTTTAGGTCATACTTTCCACAGACCTTATCTTCTCCTGAATGTTCGTATAATCCCACGAGTGGAACTTTGGACCCCTTTTTCGCCTTATCCCTAGTGTGAAACTCATCGACTTCGAAAATTGTGGCGGTCGCAAGGTGGATTGCATCTCCTAGGTCCATCATCTTGCCATTTTGACCGTTTTCGTCCGCCTCAACATAGTAAAATTCTCTGATCTCTTTTGCCCTGGTGATGATGTTTTTGGTCAACTCCAGTGGATGGAATTTCACAGAGTCAAAAAGCGCATTATACTGGTCAATGGCGTTTTCCTTCTTGGCTTCAAGCTTCGAGGGGACCACCTCAAGGTCGGTAATAACTGACGTAAATATCGCGTTTTCACCTTTATCATTTGCGTCAAGAACGTCGTTAAGCCCGTCCTTTTCAGACGTGGTAACAACCTCGTCTCCCAGCCACTCATAAAACATGCAGGAGTCCCAATAAATTCTCGCTGGAGAAGCCATCTAGAGCATTCTCTCCAAGCTAAAGGGCTTTCTCTCTGCGCCTTTGAACAGCCCTCTAAGCTGTCTTAGAGGCAAAGTGTCTTGATTAGGTTTGGCCCTAGGCTGGATCAAAGACACGCCGCCATCTTTGGTGATGATTTTATATGGATGAGGAGAGTCGTTTCTATAATGAACTTTGCCAGAAACTCTTACCATCTTGAAAACGTATCGTCCTAATTCCGCCTCCATGGACTCTGGGAATTTGCATACGATTTGGTCGGCCCCGATGGGGGGGACGATCACAAACTCATGGTCTGCATCAAGATTATCGATCTTTTCAAGTCGACCGACCACTTCTCCTTGAGAGACACCTTCATACCACGCGACTGGCGTTTCTTCTTCTTCGAGCCTCTTAGCTAGCTTTAACGCATTTATGTGATAGTTATCATCAAAGTGAATTGGTTCAGCATTACCGTTGATCCAGACCTTCCGATAAGACTGATCATTACTTTCTCTGGAGAGCTCCGCTAAGTCCTTAGCGTGGTGGCTCTTAATTTTATTGTCGGGTTTACCGCCTTTCCCGATCACCTCAATTTGATCTAAAGACCACTCAAAGGCTGGAAAGGGATTATAGTTTTTGGCTTTTGGGACGGGTTTAAACGTTACCGTTGTAGGGTTATACTTATCCGCATTCACAATTTCAAAGTCGGTTTTTCTCTGACCCGCCTCAAGATACGCTCGCTCCATCTTCGCAAGAATTGTTAGTATTTTAGAGAGCTTGGCAATATAGGCGTGCCCGAGCACGTTCCCTTGATGGCCTTCGTGACCTTCAACGAACACTGTAAAATCTTTGGGCTTTCCGTTTTCAGCCATAGGCTGAATCCTAGCGGTCAATCTCTTTTTGACCAGTTAAAAATACAAAACAAAATCAACGCCAGTCGAATCTATACTGAAAACCAACCTTAACAGGTGGCTTGGCCGTCAGCTGATTGATACGTCAAACGCTTGCCTACGATACCTTGTAGGGCGCTTGCCGTCCGTCCCATGTCATTCACGCCTAGGCGCTCACGATTGTTATAGCGGAAGTCGAACTCCGCAAGATAGCGGTGCAGATGCTTCTCATTGCAGTGCTGATAGACGCCCTTCATGCCGCGCTTAAAGATGCTGTAATAGCCCTCTAGCGTGTTCGTATAGACATCGCCGCGAACATATTCACCGCGAGAGTGAATGACCGTTTCATGGTCCGCATATTCAGGGCCAACGTCCCTATAGAGCAGGCTTTCGTCTGTCATGAGGCGAGTGCGGCGATCTACGTTCTTGCGCACAATATCAGACACGGTGTGCTTGTTGGCGCGGTCCACGTTGAAAGAGCGAACAGAACCGCCGCGCTCTACCAGAGACACGATAGGGAACTTGTTACCGGGACCGCCGCCTAAACCTTTCACGCCATTACGTTTTGCCGCTTTCTTCTTCTTCAGGCTGATACGATTGCCGAAATAGGTCTCGTCCGCTTCCACAATAACGCCTTCACCACCCATAGGGGGCAGATCGCCTTGCATCATGGCTTCACGCAGACGGTGAGACATGAACCACGCCGTTTTGTAGGTGACTTCCAACGTGCGCTCTAGCTGTTTGGAGCTAATGCCCTTCTTAGAACTCATCATCAGGAACGCGGCTTGCAGCCACTTGTGCAACGGGACGTGGCTGGACTCAAAGACAGTGCCGACCGTGACCGTGAATTGCTTACGGCAAGCGTAGCACTTCTTGATGCCGTAGCGGGTTGGGCTGTATTTCCAGACCTGTTCGCCATTAGCGTCCAGTTTAAGAGACTTGTCAGCGTTTTTGACTTTACGGCGCGGGGTGACGGGCTTAAGCGCGCCGACCTTTTCAGCCTCACCACAATGCGGGCATACAGGTTGACCCTGCCAGATCAGTTCTTCGAGATAAGCGAAGGCGGCAGCTTCATTGTGAAAGAAGGATTTGGACAGGATGGACATGCCATTCTACTGCCCTTTTACACTGGGTTTGTCAAGTATATATACGCCAATAAATTCTTACCGAAACGACAGTTACGCTGTCATGGCGACATCCGCTGGGTCATGCAAAAAGCGCGAGGAAGAGAAACATAATGGAGCCAATACTTAGAGCGACAATGGTTTTTCCGCGATAGGCTTTGGACAGGAGCCCGACGAGAACGCCGCCCAGAACCACACCGATCAAGAACAAAGCTACAAACTTCTGATAGAGTTTGAACAGGGTTGGACCGTGACCTTTGTGCAGTTCGATCATCGACTTTTGCAGGTTCGGTTTATGGCGTGTGGCGGTGAGCCCGTCCGGCGTTTGAGACAAAGAGAGGTAAGTCCGGGACGTCGGACGCAGCTCAATTGTGGTGCCGCGATCACGGATATATTCGAACGTGTGATCTATGCCGCCCTGAGCAAGCAAGGCGCGCACATCGGTGTCTAAACTATCGCTGCTAAAGTCGAGCGTCGAGCCCGCTGGCAGCACCACGGGCGTGTCCACCGTCTGACCCTTATTGCCGATCAGATAGAGCCCCCCCGAAGTGGCGACCAGAAGAAAGGCAGGTGCCATCAAGCCCGCAAAGATCAGGTGCAGATTGATCAATAGGCGGCGAGTTTTTAGGGCGTTCATTGTGCGGGGCTCCGATAGGCAAATAGACGTGTTTATTGGCGCAGAGGGTGGGGCGTGGCAAGTCGGCTGAGCGCCGAACGGGGCGCGCTAGAAGTTCGGCAAAGCTGGAGACGTCGGAACTGCAGCGATCTGACTGGCCTGCGGCCACGCACAATAATCTGCGGCATAATAGGCGCCTGGCCGGAAATTCCCTGACAGACCCGGACCGCCAAACGGCATGGAACTGGCCGCGCCCGTGGTCGGCTTATTCCAGTTCACAATCCCGGCCCGCAAGCGCGGCCGCGTATGATTCCAAAGCGCGGCGTCGTCACTGACCAAGCCAGCGGCTAGGCCGAAACGCGTATCATTGGCTAAGGCAATCTGAGTCTCGATGCCATCCGCACGATAAACCTGCAGGAAGGGCGCGAAAATCTCTTCATCCGGCGCCTTGGCTTGTGTCACATCCATGAGGCCGGGACGCAGAAATGCGCCGTTGCGCTCTAAAGCAACGAGCGACTGCCCGCCTTTGGACGCCAAGTCCGCCTCAAACTGGATGGCAGCTTTGGCAGCATCCTCAGAGACGACTGAGCCAATAAACACATCCTCATCCGGCGCGCCGATTGTCATCGCAGCGATCCGTGCCATGATCCGGTCCAGCACAGCATCGCCAAACGCGCCGGTCGGTAAGATCAGGCGGCGCGCACAGGAACAGCGTTGCCCGGCGGAGATAAAGGCGGACACGGTCGCAATGTCAGCGGCTGCGTCCACATCGGCAGCATCATGAATAATCAGCGGATTATTTCCGCCCATTTCTAGGGCCAGAATGACATTCGGGCGACCTGCAAAATGTTTATGGAAAAATGTTCCCGTTCCGGCACTCCCGGTAAAGAGCAGCCCATCAATATCAGCATTCAACAGCGCGGCCCCTGTGTCGCGTCCGCCTTGAACAACATTCAGAACGCCGTCCGGCAGCCCGGCCTCACGCGCCAGATCAGTGAAAATATCGCCCACGCTCGGGGCTAACTCACTCGGTTTGAAGACAACCGTGTTCCCAGCCAGCAGGGCGGGAATGATGTGACCATTGGGCAAATGACCGGGAAAGTTAAACGGCCCGAAAACGGTCATCACGCCGTGCGGTCTGTGATTAAGCGACATAGCATCCGACGCGTTCGATCCCGCGCGCTCAGCCTGCGCGCGGACCGAATGGGCGACTTTGCCCGCCATCGCCCCAGCTTCGGTGCGGGCTTCCCACATGGGCTTGCCGATTTCGTCAGAGATCGCGCGCGCGATCTGTTCCTTACGAGCCAGGATAGCCTCACCCCAACGCTCCATCATCGCGATGCGTTCGGATAGGGGCGTCATAGAAAAGCTGTGAAACGCTTCACGGGCAGCCGCAACAGCCGCCTTGACCGCCTCAGGCGACGCGGCGGCGCCGTCCCAGACCGTCGCGCCTGCAATCGGATTGGTAGACTTCATGACATCAGGGCCTTGATCACATTAGAGCTTTGATGGCAGGGCCGTCCATACGACCATCCGCCAAACGATTGAGAAGTAGCGCGGAAAGACCCGCCCGTTCAGACAGGCTGCTGACCACCATAAATTCATCGGACGAGTGAATACGGCCACCCCGCACGCCCAGCGTATCGATGTTGGGGGTTCCAGCCGCGAAGACATTATTCCCTTCGCACACACCGCCTGTATCTTTGAAAACAAGATTGAGGCCGATCCCTTTCGCGGTGTCCCGCACATCCCCGATCAATCGGTCTTGCGCAGCATTGCGCGGCTTGGGCGGACGGTAGAACCCGCCATGCGTATGGGCGGTAATGCCGTCACGTTTCAGCACCTCGTCCAGCGCCGCCATGATCTGCGCTTCCGCCCATTCGGCAGATTCTGGGTCGGGCGCGCGTGACCCAACTCGCAGCACCGCATTATCCGGAACAATATTCACCGCCGCACCACCATCGACGGAGCCGACATTAAACACGACGCCGTCGCGCACGCCCATGAGAGCTTCGACCTTCAACGCCATATCGCAAGCCGCCCAGACGGCAGAGCGGCCTTTTTCCGGTTCACGGCCCGCATGGGCGGAACGCCCCCGAAAGACGATGTCCCAAATGCCTGAACCTTTGCGCGCCCCGGCCAGCGCGCCGTCTTCCATCGCGGGTTCAAAGGTCAGTCCGACATGGGCTTTTTTAGCGGCGTCACGCAAAAATGAGTCGGAGGCAAAGTTGCCCGTTTCTTCGTCAGGCGTCAGGATGATCGTATATCCCAACTGATCCGTTTGACCGTGCGCTTCGAACGTTTTCAGCGCCTCAATCATCACGGTGATCCCGCCCTTCATATCGGCGAGGCCCGGACCGTTGAGCTTACCGTCGCCAATATCCGTAATGTCGGTGAAGGTGTTGGGCGGAAAGACCGTGTCATAATGCCCGGTCAGAACAATCTGTATCGGCGCGTCAGGCCGTTGCACGGCCCGCAGAACCGGACCTGTGTGAAAGGCATCCGTCTCGCCCTTAGCATTGATCTTTTCAATCGGCGGCGCATCGATAATTTCGACCTCAGCTCCGGTCTCGCGCAAAGCCTCAGCAATAGATGGGGCGAGCTGTTTCAGCCCGTCCGCATTCCAGCTGCCCGTATTGACCTTTGCCCAGCTGAGCACTCGGTCGAGCATCGCGTCTTGCCGCGTCGCCACATGATCAAGCGCCGCGCGATCCGCCGCATTGAGATCAGCTAAATTTACGGATTGGGTCACGCGGCGTCCTTCTGAAAGTCATAAAGATTGGGGAGGTCCAACACGGCACAAAGCGCGTCCAGAGCTGCGCGAACATCCGTCAAAAATTGCGGGTCGCCTATATCCTCAATCGTCAGGCGGTCACGGTAATGTTTGGAGACGACGTCTCGCAACGCCGCGATCTTCTCTTTCGTCATCACCACGCCAGAATGCACGGCGCTTAGAGCCTCAGCTCCCATCGCCACACGCAAGCGCAGACAAGCCGGGCCGCCGCCATTGCTCATGCTCTGGCGCAGGTCGAGATAATGCGCGTCCTGAATAAATCCGTCTGCGAGCAAGCTATCAACATAGGCTTTAGCGCTCGGCATTTCTTCCGTTTCCGTCGGCAGGATCATGGCCATGCCGCCGCTCGGTAAAGACACGAGTTGCGAGTTGAAGACATAGGACTTCACCGCATCTTCAATCGGTATCTCGGCGCGGGCGAAGCGAGGCGTGAAACCGAGTGGGTCGCAGGCGCGCGTTAGGTCCGCTTCCATCTGATCCGGCGTTTCAAAGGCGAGCGCGTGATAGAGCATCGTGTCTTCATTGACGACGCAAACGACATCATTGTGAAACGCGCCCGCATCAATAGCCGCCGGGTTCTGCCTTAGAAAATGCGCGCGGCTGAGACCATGATGGCTGGCCAAGACGTGACAACTTTCAAGTGTCTGTCGGGCTGGGAACGTCGGGTCATCATCCCGTGCGGCAAGCGCGGCCCGGCCATAGACGAAGACTTCCAATCCCTCTTCGCCGTGAGACTTACACAGACGGTTGTGATTGGCGGCCCCCTCATCACCCAGCATCGGGTTCATCAATAGGGCGTCGTGAACTTTGAAATGGGCGTCATCGGCAAAGATGCGCGATAGAATCCGCTGCGTCAGCCCATGTTCAAGCGCGCGGTGCGGCATGGAAATCAGATTGGCCGGGGTGAAATGTACGCGGCGATCTTTCGTGTCGGCTGCGGGGGACACGGTCGCCGCATTCGCCGTCCACATAGACGACGCTGAACTCACATTGGCGAGCAGCGCCGGGTTGGCTCCTAGAGCAAGCTGCAGAATATCGGCATCCGACCCCGTAAAGCCCATCTGGCGCAGCACGGAAATACGCGGTCCATCATGCGGCGGCAGCACGCCCTGCGGAATGCCGAGATCAATCAGCCGCTCCATTTTGGTCAGGCCCTGAAGCGCGGCGGCCTTGGGGCTTGAAACGAGGCCCTTATGCGAGGCGCTGGCGATATTGCCGCGCGACAGACCCGCATAATTATGGGTCGGGCCGACAAGCCCGTCGAAATTCATTTCTCGTGTCGTCTGTTCGGTCATCATTGCCGCCTATCTTGGGCTAGGGCGACCCTCGCCTCTCCGAGGGGTTTCGCCACATCGGAAATATAGCCGGAGGCGAGATCCCCGGTCGTCAGCGTGGCGCGAAAATCCGTGCCCGTCCCGGTGAACGCCAACAGCCGTTGCGGGCCGTCCCTATAGTCCACAATGTCACGGGCCGTCCGAGCAATCAGAGTCGCGTCAGCCCGGCACTGAATCGCGGGACCCCCATCAAAAATATCGCACAACTCCGTCTCCTCGAACCCTGCGCCCATCAGCAAGTTCATCGCCCCGCGCGATATGTCGTGGGGTCGACCCGCGCAGATCCTCGCCGCATCTGGCAGCAGGTTCATCAGGATCGGCAGGCTTGGCATCAATTCCATAATGAAGCGCCCATCAGAGGCAGACAGACGGTCGGCGACGGCGAAATCCGTATCGATGAATTTGGACGTCAGATGTTCCCAAAACGGGCTAACCCCCGCCTCATCTACCCAACCGCGAATATCGGCCATCAAGCGCTGGTCGAACATCGTGCGATGGGCCTCAACAAAGCAGAGCCGCCCCAGTGACAAGAGCCGCGCTATGCCCCGCCCGCGGGCTTCCGGTGCCAGAAAAATGGAGGCCAGTTCTGTATACCCATCGAAATCAGTCGTTAGTTGTAGTGTCTCATATTCGGTTCGCAGATCCATTTGTGAGGACAGCCGGGCATGGCGTGAGCGTTTGAAGGAATAGAATGGGCGATCCACGCCGAGTTTGGGAATAATCCCAGAAATCCCCATCACTGCGCCGTCGCATTCAGCGACAAAGAGCAATCGGTTGGCCTTTGTCTCTCCGCCCAGATAACGGTGCGTGGCATTGATATAGGCGTCCACCCGCTCCCGCGTGCGCGGAACCGTGGTTAGCCCCGCTTCGGCAGCACTAGTAAAGCGCGCGACAGCGTCGGCATCATCGGGGGTAGCAAGGCGAAAGACGTCCAAGGAAGACCTCGTCGCTTGCGTCCGCGAGCCGGTCCATTGGGGCACAGCAGTCAGGGGACGTGGCGATCATCTAGCGGGGGAGATGAGACGTTTCAAGGGGTGGGATGGGTCGCGTGAGTATCCGACACGATGGAGGTTGGGGTGTTTAACGGACTAAAACCGAAAGCCCCTCGCCTCACGACTCCGGCGCATCGTTGTTTTTGGTGAAATGGAAGAGTCCGGCGGCCTTTGGCCTTCGGCGCGTGACTATTTTGATCCCCCGGATCAAAATCCTGCCTTTGGCAGGTTGTAACGCGCGTACCGGTGGTCGGACTCGAACCGACACGTCCTAGGGACACGGGATTTTGAATCCCGCGTGTCTACCAATTCCACCACACCGGCGCGCGGATGGGGTCATACTGTGCAAATGGCGGCGGTCAACGGGCAAGATCACTGGGGATGGTCACTTTGTGGCCTTTACCAGACCCTAATCTATCGCCACTAGCCCGACCGGATGAAGGGTCGTCTCGCATTTCTCGAACGCTGGTATGAAGGCGTCAAAGTCGCGGCGCGGCATCCCAACGCTGAGCGCACCTTTGCGGGCATCTGTTTTATCGAAAGCTCCGTCTTTCCAATCCCGCCCGATGTGATGCTAATCCCGATGGTTCAGGCCGCGCCTGAAAAAGCCTGGCGGCTGGCGATCATCGCCACGATCTTCTCCGTCTTGGGCGGTGTGTTCGGCTATCTGCTGGGTCTGTTTTTGTTCGACGCTCTGGCGATGCCCGTGCTGGAAAGCCTCGGTAAGGCAGAGGCCGTGACCGATTTCTCTCACCGCGTTGAAGAATATGGCGCGATCGCCGTGTTCGGGGCTGGGCTGACACCTTTTCCTTATAAGGTCATCACCATCATGAGCGGCGCACTGAAGATCAATTTCGCGGTCTTCATGATCGCGTCCGTCCTATCACGGTCACTGCGATTTTTCTTGGTCGCTTGGATCGTTAAGACATTTGGCGCGAAAGCCGAGCAGATCATGAAAGAACAGTTTGGCTGGTTTACGGCGGGTCTGTTTGTCCTGCTCGCCGCTGCTTATTGGGCCTATAAAACGCTGCTGCATTAGACCCTTAAGTGCTCGGCAAGCTCACGACACGCCCAAACCCATATTTGGCAAAGGTCGCCCGACGAGCCGGGTCCGTGTCTGGTCCGATCAGAAAGGCTGTTTCTTGCATCGGGGCATGGCTCGGCGATTCCAGTTTTGCCCGAAGCAAGCTCTTCACGCGCCGCGCAACTGCCTCACCACTATCGACCCAAGTTACAGGTTGATCTGCCGCCGCCTGCAATTCGTCCCGCAACAGCGGAAAATGCGTGCAGGCTAAAACCACAGCATCAATATTAGCCCCGGAGCTGCCATCAAACAGTGGCGCGATTTCGGCACGGATCTGCGCCATGTCAATCGGTAAGCCCCGCAGTTTGCGTTCTGCCTCTTCAACGAGAGCGACTGAGCCTCGCAGCCGCACCACACAATCGCTGGCATATTGGTCGATCAGCGCATCAACATAGGCGCGGCGGACTGTGCCGGGCGTACCCAAAACCGCAATCACCTTCGTCTTTGAAATCGCAGCCGCCGGTTTGATGGCTGGCACCACGCCCACGACCGGAATGTCGAGCGCGGCGCGAATGGATGGGAGCGCTGTCGTGGACGCCGTATTGCAGGCAATCACCACAATGTCGGGCGACAGCATCGCGCAGATCGGCGCGAGTAATTCTGGTAGCCGCGCGCGTAACTGCGCTTCAGTCTTTTCGCCATAAGGTCGAAACGCATCATCCGCGAGATAGCTCTGATGCAGATCCGGCAGGACGGCGCGAATTTCACGGCTGACCGACAGACCGCCAACGCCGGAGTCAAAAACCAGAATATGCTGGGCGGATTGTGGGCGAAACAGGGTCACAGGCCGTCATAGACTGAAAACATGACCTGAACATGGACCCGAATAAGGTTTATTTTGCGCAAATGTCAGCTTAGCGACCACCTGTGAGCGACCCGCAACTCAAATCCGACACGCCCTACGGCGTCTGGGCGATGGCCATGATCGCTGGTTTGCTGTTGTTCCGGGTCATTCTGCTGTGGCTCAACCCGTCTGGCCTGCATGGGGATGAGGCGCAATATTGGGCCTGGGCGCAAGAACCGGACTTTGGCTATTATTCCAAACCCCCGCTGATTGCTTGGGTCATCTGGACGACGACAGCGCTGTTCGGCGATGCGGAATGGGCCGTGCGCCTCGCATCGCCGTTTCTGCACACGATCACGGCGACGCTCTGTTTCCTGACGGGGCGACGCCTTTACGGCGCAAAGGCCGGATTGATTGCCGCCGCCTTATACGCCTTGATGCCGGGCGTGGCCCTGTCGTCCTCACTGATCAGCACGGACGCAGCATTGCTCGTTTTTGTCGCGCTATTTTTATATTCGTGGGTCCGAGTGCGCGAAGAGCCGAGCTGGCGCTGGGCGCTCCTCATCGGCGCGGCGCTCGGTTTCGGGCTGCTGGCCAAATACGCCATGACCTATGTGCTCCCCGCTTTTGGCTTGGCCGTATTGTTCGAGGCGAAAACGCGCAAAGCGATGCTGAGCCTTCGCGGGATTCGGGCGGGACTGCTCTCTGGGCTGATCATATTACCTAACATCCTGTGGAATGCGCGCAATGATTTCGCGACCATGGTTCACACGACCGACAACGCCAATCTGAAAGACGGGCCGCAGTTTAACATCGACGAGCTGGCCGAGTTTCTATTTGGGCAATTAGGCGTGTTCGGTCCCGTGACCTTTATTCTGCTGCTGATTGCGATTTGGGGAATGCGGCGAAACCGCAGATCATTCGACCTCTGGCTCATCTTGCTTGTTCTGACGCCGCTACTCATCATTTGCGCTCAGGCCTTAGTCAGCCGTGCCAACGCAAACTGGGCCGCCGCCGCCTATGCCAGCGCGCCCATATTGCTCGCTGGATGGGCAATCCAGTCGCGCCGCGCCATGCGCTGGATCGGGGTTGGGCTGATGGCTAACCTTCTGCTCGGTGTTGGGCCAGGTCTGGCGCTGACCTCACCTAGCTTAGTCGACCGACTCGGCTTCGCCAATGCGGTGAAACGTCAACGGAGCTGGCCAGAAACGGTTGAGGCGATCCGGGCTGAATATGTTCAAGGGGATTTTGACGCCATCGCCGTCGATAATCGGCTGCTCTTCTATGACCTGTTCTATTATGGAATGGAGGACACAGCGCCGCTCTTTATGTGGCGATATGAGCCGCGCCTCAATAATCATGCTGAGCTGACCAGAGCGCTGCCCAAGGACGACCGATCGGTTCTGCTCATGTCTTATTATGCGCCCTATGCAGAGTATTTTGCGCGCGACTTTGAGACACTGACCCCACTCGGCGAGATCAAAATTGATCTCGGGGGTGGTAAAGTCCGTGTGCTGAAAATCTACGCTGCGTCAGGCTATAAGGGTCCGGTCTATCGCGACTAAAGCGGACTATTTCCCACCATGCGCCGCATCACCCCAGAGATTCTTCAGCGTTGCGTCGCGACGGCAGGCGGCGCGGTAAGTAGCATAACGGATGCGGTTCTTCTTGTAATAATCCTGATGATAATCTTCGGCGTCATAGAAGGTCACGGCGGGCAGGAGTGGCGTCACAATATCTTTTGCAAACGGCTTGTTCTCTCGCACAGCGGCGAGGCTAGCCGTGGCGTCTGGAAGCTGTTCGGCTGTCGCGAATATAGCCGTGCGATAGGATGACCCTTTGTCACAGAATTGTCCGCTCGCATCGGTTGGATCAACCGTTGTCCAGTAGAAATCAACAAGCTCACGATAGCTCACCTGCTCTGGGTCGAACAGAACTTCGGCGGCTTCATAATGCCCTGTCTCTTTATAGCTGACCTCTTTATAGGTCGGATTGTCGAGCTCACCGCCCGTATAGCCAGACAGAACTTCGACCACGCCGGGCACCGTTTCGAAATCCTTCTCAACGCACCAGAAACACCCACCCGCGAAAATTGCAGTCTCCAACCCGTCAGGCGCGTCCGACATATAGGGGGCTTGGGGACCGGACACGGCAGCCGCGACCATGGTCTTCGGCTCAGCTTGGGGTTCAGACTGTTCGCTATCCGATTGAACGCGCGACGGGGCGTCCGCACAGGCAGATAAAAGGGTCAGAGCGGTGACAGAGGCGAGGAGGAATGAGTGTTTCATATTAATACTATGAGATTGAAGGGGTTCCGGTTCCAATGAACTTCCGGTGAGGTTTGCGTTACGCGCTATTTCTGGCCGATTTATACGCCGCCAGCACCCGCTCGCGGGCCTGTTTGTGATCAACAATTGGTTCGGGATTGTCGTGGCCGAGCTCAATACCCGCAGCCTCCAGAACCTCATCCGGTGCCGTCCATGGCTGCTGGATATATTTGTTCGGCAGATCTTTCAGCTCCGGCACCCATTGCCGCACATAGTCGCCATTCGGATCGAATTTCTCGCCCTGACCAAACGGGTTGAACACGCGAAAATAGGGCGCGGCATCGGCACCCGTTCCAGCTACCCATTGCCAACTGGCGGCATTGGATGCGAGGTCGGCTTCGAGCAGGCAGTCCCAGAACCAGTCTTCGCCGTCGCGCCAGTCGATCATGAGATGTTTGATCAGAAAGCTGGCGACGACCATGCGCACGCGGTTATGCATCCAACCGGTCGCCCAGAGCTGGCGCATTCCGGCATCAACGAAAGGGTAGCCCGTCTGCCCTTTGGTCCACGCGTCATACGCCTGATCGTCATGATCCCATTCCATGGCCTCATACCCATCCGCGAAATTCTCTGTCGCCAAGTCGGGATTATAGAAGAGCAGCGTGTAGGAGAATTCGCGCCAACCGATCTCGGACAGAAATTTGCGCGACGTAAATTCATTATCCTTGCACGCATCCCAGATCTGGCGCGGCGAAATTTCACCGTGGGCGAGATGGGGCGACAGTTTAGAGGTCAGCGCTTTGTCCGGACGGTCTCGACCCTGCGCATAGTTTTCAATTGGGCCATCGAGGAAATCTGTCAGTCGGGCCATCGCCCCCGCTTCGCCGGGCGTGTGGTGATCCAGCATTTTCGACCCCCAATCAGGCTGGGTCGGCAGTAAACCCCAATCGTCGAGCGTCTCTGACGAAACCCTATCAACGCAATCCAGTTTTTTGGGTGCAGGCAGCGGGTCGCTAACCTCCATCCCATCCTTGGCTGCGCGCCAGAACGGCGTGAAAACCTTATAGGGCGTGCCAGCCTTGGTTTTAACCTCCCACGGTTCGACCAGCAGATTGGCCTTAAAGCTCTCCGCGGTCACATCGCGCTCGCTCAGCGCCTCTTTGATCGCCGCGTCACGGTTGCGATCCGGTTCGTGGTAACGCCGATTCCAGAAAACAGCCTGCGCGCCACTATCCTCAATCACCGCGTCAATCACGTCCGCTGCCGGACCCGTGCGCAATATCAACGCGCCGCCTCGGTCTTCAATGTCGGTTTTCAAGGCGTGTAGTGAATGATGCAGCCAGACGCGTTTCGCCCCGCCCGGTTTCCGCGCGGCATCCTCTTCTCGGATATACAGCAATATGAGGGGTCCACCCTGTTGGATCGCGGCATTCAGCGCCGGATGATCACCTAGGCGGAGGTCATCACGAAACCAGACAATGGGGGGAGAAATAGAGTTCATGCAATGGATACGGATAGGCGGCGTGAACTGTTTCGATAATCACGCGATAATCTGATCACATCCGCGCTACACATCCGCGTCGCTGCGCCTTAAACAGATCGCGATGAAAAATGACAGCACTCAACCGATTGATGGTTTCAAGCGCTCCCTGAGCGCCGCGACCAAGGCCATTGCCGCCCGTGAAGACCTCGAAGTCTCTTATGGCGGCGATGTGGCCGGGATAGTGCGCGATCAGGTGATGCTGCCAAGCCTGCCCCCGCGCCCCAAACCCGATCAAATCGCAAAGGCGCGCGGCGAAGCCGACGCGCTGGCTCTGCGCATCGCGTTGCATGATGCAGAGGTCCACGCGTCCAACATGCCGAAATCCGGCGCGTCGCGCGCCGTTTTTGAGGCGTTGGAACAGGCGCGGATCGAAACGCTGGGCGGACAGCATTTGGCGGGGCTGGCCGAAAACCTCAGCGCGGCCCTCTCAGCAAGAGCGACGAAACGCGGCTTCGATAAACCCGATATTGCCAAAGACGACACCAGTTTCGCCGAAGCGATCGGCCTCTATGCGCGCGAGCGATTGTCAGGCCGTGAGCTGCCTGCGTCGACCCAAGGCATTATGGAGGCATGGCGCAAGGAGATCGGCCAGCGCAGCCAAGGCCGGATCAAGGCTTTGCTGGAGCATATTGGCGATCAGGACCAGTTCGGACGGATGGTCAATGACTTCATCGCTGACCTGTCGCTCGACCGCGATAATGCCGACCCTGAGCAAGATGACGATCAGAATGAAGACAGCCAAGAAGACGATCAGGAACAGGAAGACCAGTCTGCCGATTCGCCGAATGAAGAACAACAGGGTCACACCGAAGTCTCAGATGCGGACGCGCTCGAAGACGAATCAGATGACGCGCAAGATATTGTCGATGCCGAAAATATTGACGGCGAGAGCGACGAGTCGGAACAGTCACCCGATGCGCCGTCACAGCGCCCTCAGCCGCGCAACCTGCCCGATCCTTACCGCGTCTATTCGACCCGCCATGACGAGGTGATTAAGGCTGAAGACCTTTGCCCAACGGATGAGTTGGAACGGCTACGCGGCTATCTCGATGGCCATATGGCGGGCCTATCGTCTGTTATCTCCCGCCTCGCCAATCGTCTGCAACGACGGCTGCAAGCGCAGCAACAACGCAGTTGGACCTTCGATCTGGAAGAAGGCATGCTCGACACAGCGCGGCTGACACGGGTCATCACCGACCCGATGTCCGCCCTGACCTTCAAGGAAGAGAAGGAAACTGACTTCCGCGACACGGTCGTGTCAATCCTGATCGATAATTCCGGCTCGATGCGCGGGCGTCCGATCATGGTGGCCGCCGTGTGTGCGGACATTATGGCGCGAACATTGGAGCGGTGCGGCGTGAAAGCCGAAATTCTCGGCTTTACGACCAAGGCGTGGAAGGGCGGCAAGTCGTTCCAAGACTGGATGGCGGCAGGCAAACCCGCGCAGCCGGGCCGCCTCAATGATCTGCGCAACATTGTCTATAAGAGCGCGGATATGCCGTGGCGGCGGGCCAAACGAAATCTCGGCCTGATGATGCGTGAAGGGCTACTCAAAGAGAATATTGACGGCGAAGCGCTCGACTGGGCTTATCGCCGCCTGATGGCGCGGCCTGAACAACGCCGGATCCTGATGGTAATTTCTGACGGCGCGCCCGTCGATGACGCAACCCAGAGCCAGAACAAGACTGGGCTCCTCGAATCCCACCTCCGCCTTATGATCGATAAGATTGAGAACCGCTCGGACGTCGAACTCGTCGCCATAGGCATCGGTCACGACGTCACGCGCTGGTACAGCCGCGCTATCACCATCATGGATGTCGAACAGCTCGGCGGGGCAATGACCGAGAAATTGGCGGAGTTGTTTGATCAAAATGGCAAAGCTGGACGGGGGCGATAGGCATGGCAAAACGAACAAGTTTTAATCTGGCAGGAAAGGTCTTCACTATCCTGTCTAAAGCCAATGGAGAGCGGATTACAGCGCGCGAAACTGCTAAGCGCATTGTGGCGAACTACCCGGATGACTGCGAAGCCAAGGCCGAACGTAGCCAGGCCATTGATGAAGGTTATACGGTAGAAGGTCAGATCGCTTCGGAAATCGGGTCGTCTCTAAAAATGATATTAAAGAAATATCCGGCGATACAAATTATCGAGACACGCCCTAGAGAGTATTACGTTCCCATAGAATCAGAAGAAATCGAGGCGACCGCAACTGTCAAATCGGTTTTGGCCGATAGCTATGAGGAAGTGTTTTCAGAACATGATCTATACCCTTTTTTGGGGCAGTTCGTGTGGAGTGATCTAGATTGTTTTTCCATGCGCATAGACGAGCGCAAAAGTCGCAATGCGCGTGGGCCCAAGGGCAATATGTGGCTTTATCCCGATATTGTGGGAATGACCGATCTTACATCGAACTGGTCGAACGAAACGTCAGCGCTGGCAAAAGCGACACAGACAGAACTTGCGCACCTCTTTTCTTTCGAGGTGAAGCTAACGATCAACCGCTCTAATGTTCGAGAAGTATTTTTCCAGACTTTAAGCAATTCATCATGGGCCCATTACAGCTATTTAGCGGCATCAGAAATCAATCGTAACGCTATGCCTGAATTGAGATTATTATGTGCGTCCCATGGCATCGGGCTCATCCAAATTGAAACAACGGATGCATCCAACAGTCAGGTTCTTATACCCGCTAGGCTCAAAGATGCAGTGGATTGGAATTTGCTGAATAGACTTGCCGAAGAGAACTCCGATGCGAGATACTTCATAAAAGCTGTTCGTGATTTCCATCTCACTGGTGAAACGTCCCAGCGCAATTGGGATCTCTGTCCGAAAAAGTAATCATGAAAGTCTTCCTCAAGATCATCGTTGGCGTCTTCGCCTTTGTTGGGTTGTTAGTTCTCGGTGTTGTGGTTGCGACGACCCTCTCCAACCGGCCGGGACCGATAGCCGAACCGCTGGCCGCGCTGACATCGCAGGGGCTTGAAGACGCGATTGCTGGGATTGCTGCGGAACGAAAACTGGTCGGCATCGCCGCCAAAGTGATGATCGGCGACACCATTATCGCGGAAGCGGACACAGGCTGGCGCACGAAGGATGAAGTCGATCCGCTCTTGGTGTCCGATCTTTTCCATGTCGGCTCCATTGGGAAGTCCATGAGCGCCACCGCGATCGCGACACTGGTCGAGGATGGGGTGATGGCATGGGATGATAGGCTGGGCGCGCGCCTGCCCGACATACCAATGGATGCAGGCTGGCGCGACGTGACCCTCGCCCAGCTCTTGACGCATACGGCCAGCGCACCCCGCGCACCGATCGCCGCGATGATGAATTCAGTCAGCGAACCAGTGCGCTTAGCTGAGGTCCGCCGCGAAATGGCCGCAACGATGTTAGCGGAACCTCCAACAGTCGAACCCGGCACGGCCTTCGCCTATTCCAATGAAGGCTTCATGCTCGCCTCGCTCATGGCCGAGGAAGCCACAGGGCAGACTTGGGAAACCATTATCCGCACACGGGTTGCCCAGCCGCTGGGCCTCTCTACGCTTGGCTTTGGCGCGCCTACGGGCGATGTCCCGTGGGGACACCGCAAACTGGCCGGGATCAAAATGACTATGGACCCGGCAGAGGCTGCCGACAATCCGCCTTGGATGGCAGCGGCGGGCACAATGCATATGAGCCTGGATGATCTGCTGACCTATGGCCGCGCTCATCTGGACGCGGGCCAGAGCGAAACCGCCCTGCTCTCCCCGGCCACCTTTGATCGCCTGCATACGCCAGTCCTGAACGACTATGCCTATGGCTGGGTGGTGCAGAGCCGGGACTTTGGGCAGGGCGATGAACCCGTCATCTGGCACAATGGCTCCAACACCCTGTGGTATGCGGTTCTCGTCCTGTTACCCGACCGTGATGCGGCCATCGTCATCGCGACAAATGACGGCTCGCAACTTAATTTGACCCAACAGACATTTGACGAGCTCGCTGCTCAGATTGCGAAAGCTGTCGTCGCGCAGGGATAAAACCGCTCTTTGCGCGGCTTGCGGCAACGCAAGGCGATGATCTGTATCCTGTTCCAGCCTCGTTTGAAACGAGGAGGACATCATGAAATATCTTGGAATTTCAGCGCTAGCGCTTCTAGCGGCCTGTGCGACCGCACCCGGCACATCGGCTCAAAACGGCCCATCCTTTTCGGTGTCGCAGACTCTGGTTCAACCTGACGGGTCTTACGAAACCGTCCCACTGGAAAAAGACGTCATCACGCTGAAGGTCATGCAAACGACCGTGAAGAACCTGTCCGACTATCCAACCATCCAAGAGGGTCTGGATGGTAATCTAGCGCATATGAAAGCGATGGCGGATAAGGCCTGCACGACGGGCAACAAGCCTGACATCCTCTTATTCCACGAATTTCCATTGACCGGCTACTCATCCGGCACGCGCACGGAAAAATTGAAATATACGGTGCAGATGCCCGGCCCAGAGACGGACTTTCTGGGCGAAATTGCCCGGAACTGCGACACATATATTGTCTTTGAATCCTATGCGACAGATGCGGACTGGCCGGGCCACATTCTCAGCCTGAACGGGGTCATCAATAGAGATGGGGAGCTGATTGAGCGCTTCTGGAAAACGCGAAATATCAAACGGCTTTATCCGGACCGAGAAATCACAACGACCACCATCGAATCCGTGCGCGACAAATATCGCGCCATGTATGGCCCAGAGGAAGAGTTCCCGGTTGTGAAAACCGAGTTCGGCAACCTCGCCGTCTCGACGGTGCAGTTCGACCCCTTCGTCTTCGCGGCCTTTGCCATGCGCGGGACGGAAATCATGTTACGAACCGCTACCCTGTTTGCGGATTTCGACGTGCAGGCGACAGCTGCGCAGAATAATTATTACTCCGCCATGGCCAACATCGCCTTTGACATCCCCGGATATAAGGCGGGCGAGTCGATTATCGTCGACAATAAGGGCAAGATCATCGCTAAGTCACCGAGCTTGGTCGAAGACGATATTATCGAGGCTCAGATCCCGATTGCGGAATTCCGTGAAGGCCGCCGTATTCCGAACTTTGCCGTCGATGTGACTATGCCGGTGATCGAGCAATATGTGCAGGAATTCCCGGTCAATCATATGGATATGGCGCGCGAAGACCTGCCCGAAACCGGAGCCGCTATGAAGGCGCTGATGGAACGCGCCTCGCGCTTCAATTCCGACGAAGAGAAAGCGAAATATATCGGCAAGTAGCGCGGCCCGAGCCTAGAACAAAAAAGCCGGTCCCTTAGGGAGCCGGTTTTTTATGCAACAAAACAATCCGTTAGAAGGTCGGCATATTGCCTGTGGCCGCCCATGGCACGAAGAAGGCAATTGCGACAGAAACTGTCAGACCAAAGAGCAAACGCCCCGCATCCCGCGTCACATCGCGCAAAGCTTCAACGCGGTCGCGGAGGCCACCAATATAGGCAACGGCCAGTTCACGGCCCGCAATCAGACCCAAGAACACCCAGGTCGTGCTCATCGGAATATCGTTCATTTCCTTGAAAACGAACAAGATAATCCCGAACATCACATCGACGAGAACTCCTACTCTTGGGTCTTGAGTCCCCGTTTTGCTGTTGACGATTTCCTGAATACGCCCGCCACGTTTATAGAAGATATAACCGAGCAGAGCGACGGTCAGCGCGCCGCCGAGAAACACGATGCCCGGTTGAACGACGACAACGCCGTCGACCGTCTCACGTGGCAAGAAGACAAAGATGTTGGCCAAATCTTGCATCAGCCACTGCGTCCAGAGGAATCCTGTCGTCAGCCATTTTAGCAAATACCAAGCTTTAGCCGGATCGTGATCGCTTGTATTATGGACCCAGCGCGAGAAACTCCGCGCAATCATAGAGTAAATGATGATCCCGACACCAAAGGCGACGGCGTAACCGAGCGCCGATTTCAACATCATCTTGCCGAGGACGCCTTCTGTCGCGGCGCCGCCTGTCAGGGCGAACATGGTCAAAACGAGGAAGGTCGTGGAAACCGGGACCGTCAGGCGAGTCAGCGCGATCAGCGCGATTGGGGGGATGATATGGTACCACTGGATCCCACCATCTGGATACGGGATCTTATTCAAGCGGCCAAAGGCGACATCGCCTGCCTGAGTGAAATAGCCATAGGTCAGCACGGCGACAAAAATGCCCGCGACATAGAGCCAAAGAATCCACCAAGAGCGCTTCTGATTGGACCTTAGGAAGGTTCCGAGTGTCTGAATCGCGTCATTTGCGACGACCGAATAGGCCGCCAAGGCAAAACCGATGACACCCAATATCTCAATACCAGACATATAAGGCCTTCTGGGATGTGTTCTTGAACACGCTTAACTATGGCTCGACGCTACGAAAGCGCGAGGATTTCCGCCCGATACACGGCGCATATCATACAAGCCAAGTGACAGTTTTACGACGCATCCACATATCGCGCCCCATCAGTCCTTCGGAAGGGCTAGAGTCTAGCCCGCCTCATCCGCCGGGGTGCTCTGCAGTTTGATATAGCGTTCGATCCCGATCTGTTTGATCAGATCAAACTGAGTCTCCAAGAAGTCGACATGCTCTTCTTCCTCAATCAGGATTTTTTGCAACATATCGCGTGTGGCGTAGTCACGTACAGATTCGCAGTGGTGGATCGCGTCTTTATACATCGGGATGGCCATCTCTTCGAGCGCCATGTCGCACTCAAGAACCTCTTGCACCGTTTCGCCAATGCGAAGTTTGCCCAAATCCTGCAGGTTTGGTAGGCCGCCGAGGAAGAGAATACGCTCAATGATATCATCGGCGTGGTTCATTTCCTCGATCGACTCCTCATACTCTTTCTTGGCGAGGCGTGTGACGCCCCAATCCTTGAGCATGCGGGAATGGAGGAAATATTGGTTGATGGCCGTCAGCTCGGCTTTGAGCGCGCGGTTAAGCCAGACGATTACTTCAGGATCAGATTTCATGGTGAAAGTCTAAGCGGCGGGCTGCACTCGGTCAAACGCGAAGCAGGTAAGCGCGTTTCATTCGCAGAGAAAAACTGTCGCGGCTCGACTGACCATTATACCAACAGGCCGAAAACTACTCGGCAGCGTCCAACATCGGTCGTGTTTGACGCCAAGAGCGCAGACGCTCTTCAATATCCGTGCGGCATTGGCCACAGCGAAACCGCGACCCGCAGGCACGCTGCACACAGGCCGCGCTTTCCGCACCTTTGGCGGCGGCGGCATCCACGGCGGACGTGTTGATGTTATTGCAGATGCAATGGATCACGCATTCGATTTAAGCGAATGCGAATGATTGTCAATAACCGTAAGGCAGTTTTCTTATGCACCCACCTCCTGCGTTGCCTAGCGTGGCGGCATCCGTGCGCCAGCGTCGGTGCGGATATATTCGCCATTGATATAGGCGTGCTCACACATGAACTTGACGACGTCAGCATATTCGTCCGGTTGGCCGAAGCGGTTCGGGAACTGCACATGGGCGCGCAAATTCTCTTTCACTTCCGGTTTCATCTGTTCGTAGATCGGTGTTTCGTAGAAGCCGGGCAGGATCGTGTTCACACGAATGCCTTCGCGCGCCAAATCCCGCGCCATCGGTAGCGCCATCGACAATATACCGCCTTTTGACGCCGCATAGGCGACTTGCCCGATCTGGCCGTCTTGCGCCGCGACGGACGCCGTATTGACGATAACGCCGCGCTCGCCGTCCGGCTGCGTTGGATCCAGCGCCATCATGCCGGCGGCGGATTTCGATGCGCATAGGAAGCTGCCGATCAGGTTGATATTGATAATGCGGATGAACGCTTCGGGATCATGCGCAACAATCTCGCCCGTATCGCGCTTACGCGAGACCGTCTTGATCCCGCCGCCAATCCCGGCGCAGTTGACCATAATCCGTTCCTGACCGATTTCAGCGCGAACAGCCTCAAATCCGGCATCAACAGACGCAACGTCAGACACATTCACTTTCGCGAACACGCCGCCAATCTCTTTTGCGACCATTTGGCCACGCTCTTCATTCATATCGAAAATGCCAACTTTTACGCCCGCAGCGGCCAGCATCCGGGCCGTGCCTTCGCCGAGGCCAGACGCGCCGCCCGTGACGATCGCAGAGATGGAAGTGTTGAGTTTCATGGAAAGACTCCGTTCAAAAATTTCGCGCCCTGCTATGGCGCGATTGGGGTCGGGACAAGACCCAATCTATGGTTGGGCAGACACGGCGTCAGCAACGCCCGATAAGGCCGCGGCGAAGACAGGCGCAGAGAATGTCTCCAGATCCTCGATCCGTTCGCCAATGCCAATAAAGTGGATCGGCAGCGCGTATTTTTCGGACAAAGCGACGAGCACGCCGCCTTTAGCGGTACCGTCCAGCTTCGTCATAACCAGACCCGACACATTCGCGGTCTCCTTGAACGCCTCGACCTGCAGCAATGCGTTCTGACCCACAGTAGCATCAAGCACGAGCACGCTATGGTGCGGCGCTGACGGGTCCGTCTTCTCGATCACGCGGATAATCTTAGCCAATTCGTCCATCAACTCCGTGCGGTTTTGCAAACGTCCCGCCGTGTCAATCATCAGAATGTCAAAATATTCGTCTCGCGCCCGGTTCATCGCGTCGTAAACGAGGCTCGCCGCATCTGCGCCGGGCTTGCCGGACATGACAGGCGCGCCCGCGCGCTCTCCCCAAACCGTGAGCTGTTCGACGGCCGCAGCGCGGAACGTATCGGCTGCGCAGATCAGAACCTTTTTGCCTTGGTCGCCGAAACGCTTGGCAATCTTACCGAGCGTCGTCGTCTTGCCAGAACCATTGACGCCAACGAATAGAATGACCTGTGGCCGGGCAAGACCGAGCACAAAGGGCGTTTCCAGTGGGGTCAAAATATCGGAAATCGTTTCGGCCAGCGCGACCTTGATTTCCAGATCAGTGACCGTTTTGTCGAACTTGTCTTCCGCCAGTGTCGCACTGACCTTCCCAGCGACATCCGTGCCGAGATCGGCCATGATGAGGATATCTTCCAGATCTTCCAACGCTTCGCTGTCGAGCGTGCGCTGATTAAAGCTCGCCGCCATCTGGTCCGACATGCGCGATGTCGACTTGCGCAGACCCTTGGTGATGCGGTCCAAGAACCCGCCATCGGCTGTGACATCAAGCTCGGGTTCGGGCTGCTCTTTGGCTTTTTGGACAGCCCGTTCCGCCGCGATGCGCGCGCGTTCTTCATCCTCGGCCTGCTCACGCGCTTTACGGTCAGCAGCCCGGGCGGCGCGGCGCTCAGCCTCGTCCGCTTCGCGGGTCAGCCGCTCAGCCTGCGCGGTCTGGCGCGCCTCTTCCTCGCGTTGAGCCGCCTCGGCAGCCTCGGCGGCGCGACGCTCTTCAGCCAGACGCGCCTCTTCAGCCAAACGCGCCGCTTCAAGACGCGCGCGCTCAGCAGCGTCCGCATCGGCTTTGCGTTTTAGCGCGTCCGCTTCGGCGTCGGACTTCGCGCGAGCGATTTCCACCTCACGCTCAGCTTTCAATCTCGCCTCTTCTTCGGCCCGAACTTTCGCTTCGACTTCAAGGCGCGCGGCCTCTTCGGTTTCTTTGACGGCCCGCTCTTCAGCAAGGCGCTCTGCCTCGGCCTGACGGTCTGCTTCAGCCTCGCGTTCAGCCGCCTCAGACGCCGCTTTGCGCGCCCGTTCTTCAGCGAGCTGCTTCGCCCGTTCGACGTCGCGGGCCGCCTGAATTTCGGCTTGTCGCTGATCATCCGCTAGCTGTGCCGCTTTTTCCTCATCGGAAACGTCGGCGGCGCTTGTGTCTTGCTTTCGCGCAGAGGCGAGCGCGGCTGCATTAATCGCGGCCATGCGCGCGGCCATCTGCTCATCGATCAGCTTTTGTTGTGTCGCGCGTTCTGCCGCCTCAAGGGCCAGCTTCTCATCCTTGGATTTAAATCCGAGTTTGGAGAGAACACCGCGTTTCTTCGGCTCAGCCATACTGTCCCTTAGACATTGAGAGTTCCCGTGAGGTGGTCGTCCGAGGCACCTATCACGGTGATTTCGACAAGCGAACCCGCTGGCGGTGGATTGTCGACGCGGATCACGCTGAAATCAGGCAATCGCCCCAACCTTGTTTCAGGCCCGGTCTCCTCAAACAGAGCCACATCTGTCTGACCGATTCTTGATTTTAGATGAGCCGCTTTAGCCTCAGCACCCGCATCGCGGAGCTGTTTGGCCCGCGCCTTGACTATATTGCCATCGACGGGCGATATCTTTGCGGCGGGTGTGCCTTCGCGCGCCGAATAGGGAAAGACGTGCAGCCACGGAATACCGATCTCTGACACGATGCTCAAGCTATTGTCGAACATCGCGTCCGTTTCTGTGGGGAAACCCGCAATGATGTCCGCGCCGAAGGTAATATCCGGTCGGCGCGCGCGCAGCGCTGCGCAAAGCTCGACCACTTGCTGGCGCGTGTGGCGGCGCTTCATGCGTTTCAGGATCATGTCATCGCCGGCCTGCAAAGACAGGTGCAGATAGGGCGTCATGCGCGGTTCGCTCACGATCAGTTCAAACAGGATCGGATCGATCTCCGCCGGATCAATGGAGGATAGTCGCAAGCGCGTCAGCTCTGGCACTAATTTGAGCACCCGGCGCACCAGATCGCCCAGCGGCGGTGACCCCGGCAGATCCCCGCCCCAACTCGACAAATCAACGCCCGTCAACACGACCTCGCGGTAGCCTTGCCGCACCAGCGACCGAACATGGCTAACCACTTCGCCTGCAGGAACAGAGCGCGCATTGCCGCGACCATAGGGAATGATGCAAAAGGTGCAGCGATGGTCGCAGCCATTTTGCACCTGCAGAAACGCCCGCGTCCGCGACTGCGCTTTCTCAGGCGAGTTCTCAGACCCCATAAATTGAGGCGCACTGTCTCGAACCGCCATGATGTCATTGACACGAACACGTTCAGAACCCTCACCAAAGTGATGGTCCAAAAACGCGCCCGGCAGCATCTTGTCGTGATTGCCCAAAACCTGATCGACTTCCGGCATCGCCGCAAAGGCTTTGGGATCGATTTGAGCGGCGCAACCTGTGACGATGATTTTAGCGTCCGGTCGGTCACGCTTAGCCTTGCGGACACGTCGACGGCTTTCCGCGACGGCGTCATTGGTCACCGCACAGCTATTGATGATGACCGCATTGCGCAGCCCGTCATCGCGGGCCAAAGCCACCATAGCATCAGATTCCGATGCATTCAGGCGACAGCCCAGAGTTATGACGTCAACATCATTTATGTCAGGTTCGGGGGTCACGGCGGTTCATGTGGTCGGGCGACCGATCCGGGTCAAGCGCAGCAGGCACTCGCAAAATAAATTTGGTGACAGTGCATCCAAATGACGCCGTCATCACGTCTGCTATTATGTAACCCGTCTGAAAGGAGACACACATGGAAGAAGTTTTCGTCCCGATTGCATTATTTGCGATCATCCCGCTCATCGTCTGGGCTGTGAGCGCCTATCGCTACAAGTCACACGCTCAGACCATCAGCCTGCTGGATACGATGGCCAGCAAGGGTGAGCCGATTACGACTGATCTCGTTAAAACACTGGGTGTTCGACGTAAGCCGAAACATGCCGACCTTCGTCTTGGGCTGATCTTGATCGCCGTCGCCGTCTCGACAGTTATCTTTGGGGGCGCCGTTGATGATGCAGAAGCCGCTCGGATTTTTGCCGCTATCGCATCCTTCCCCTTCTTGGTCGGTCTCGTTTTTCTGGCTCTGTGGTTCGCCATCACCCGCAAAGACGAAGACTAATCTTGAACCGGGTCTGCGACTTTGACCCGATCGTCCGCGCCCATCAGGGCGCGGTCCGTACCTTTCTGCGCCGGCTCTGTCGGAATAGTGCCCTTGCTGATGAGCTGGCGCAGGATACGTTTCTCAAAGCCTTCCGGGTCAGAAATCGCCTCTCGGATGTTGAGGACGTCCGGGCTTGGTTGATGCGGATCGCCTATCGCTGCTTTCTCGATGACTATCGTCGCGAGACGCGGCGTCGGGATCTGAGCGATCACAAGATTGTCCCAGACGCGACGCCTATCGCTGACACTGGGAAACAGCTCGATATTACTGAGGCAATGAATGCGCTGCCCCCCGAACGGAGAGCCTGTGCCATGCTCTGCCTCGCTTTGGGTCACAGCCATGCCGACGCCGCCAAAATTACTGACCTGCCGCTAGGCACCGTCAAGTCGCATGTCACCCGCGCAAAAATTGCGCTAAGGGAGAGCCTGCGCGCTTATGAAGGATCGACCTCATGACTGATGACACATTGAAAAATCTGCTGGCCGATTACGTGGCCCCCTCTGAAGATGGCGGCTTTTCCGAAGCGGTTATGAAAACGCTGGAAGCTGAAGCTCAAGATACGCTGGTCGATATTCGCACACTGACCGCGCGGCGGCCCGGTCGGGTCTGGCGCAGTTGGCTTGTGGCGTTGGTCCTAGGCGTCACGGCGGGCTTGCTGTGGAGCCGAAGCGGCGTCAGCCTACCCGACATGGGGTTTGATCTGGGGATCACATGGCCAGCGTCCGCAGACTGGATGCTATACGCACTCTGTGCAGCTGGGATCGGCGTGAGCCTCATTTTGGTCGAATCTGAAGCGCTATAATCGTCATGTTTATGTAACGCGGTCGTCACATGATGGACACCGAACCCCCTTAGCGGGCGGCGCAAATGCCGCATTATCGTTCCATCTTTATTTCGGACCTCCATCTTGGGTCCAAAGGCTGCCAAGCCGAGGCGCTTTGCGTCTTCATGAAAGACCATACGTCGGAACAGCTCTACCTTGTCGGTGACATCATTGATGGCTGGCGGTTGCGCAAGAAATGGTATTGGCCGCAGTCTCACACCAATGTTGTGCGCCTTATCCTGACCGCCGCCAAACGCGGGACGGATGTCACGTACATCATCGGCAATCATGACGAGTTTCTGCGCGGATTTCTCAAGTTCCGGCTAATGTTCGGTGATATCGCCGTCAAGAATCGCGCCGTTCACCAAGGTTGCGACGGCAAACGCTATCTGGTCGTCCATGGCGATATGTTTGACGGGCTGATGCGCACGGACCGGAAATGGATCATGCATTTGGGAGACAGTGCTTATAACCTCCTGCTCTCACTCAATACGAAGCTCAACGCTGTGCGTCGGCGGCTCGGTATGGATTATTGGTCCCTGTCAAAAACGCTCAAGTCAAAAACCAAACGGGCGATGAATTTCATCCATAGTTTTGAAGGTCATGTCGCCGATTATTGCCGGCGCAAGGGTTTTGACGGGGCGATTTGCGGCCATATCCACGTCGCCGAACAACGCGATATTGACGGGATCCATTATCGCAATACGGGCGATTGGGTGGAGAGCTGCACGGCGCTGGTCGAACATTTTGACGGGCGCTGGGAAATCCTACACTTCGCCCCGCACGCCGCCGTGATCCGCGACCAGATCGAATATGGTCTAACAGGCGCAATGCCTGACCTCATTCCCGCCGAGTAAAGCTTCCATCGCCGTCGATCCCTGCTAGTCCCCTCCTATGAGCTTTGGGACACATGCCTACGTCGCCGATGAACGCAACATGTCGGTTCTATTTAATCTCAACGGTGCAATCGTCCCGCGGGAGAAGGCTGTGGTGAATGTGTTCGACAGCGGTTTCATGCTAGGCGACGGTGTGTGGGAAGGGCTGCGCGTTCATAATGGTAAAATTGCTTTTCTCTGCGATCATCTTGATCGTCTATGGGAAGGGCTCGCCGCATTAAAGATTGATATTGGCCTCACTCGGCATGAGCTGACGTCGCGTCTCTACGAAACCCTGAGCGCCAACGGCATGTCCGATCATGTCCATATCCGCCTAATGGTGACGCGTGGCCTACGATCCACGCCCTATCAGGACCCTCGTGTCGTCATTTCACCCGCCACGGTCGTGATTGCGCCAGAATATAAACAACCGGACCCAGCGACGGCCGAACGGCCTTTATCGCTGCAAAGCGTCGCAACCCGGCGCGGACGCCCGGATGTGCAAGATCCGGGGCTCAATTCGCACTCCAAGATCAACTGCATTACCGCCTGCATCCAAGGCATTGAAGCCGGCGCGGATGAAGCCATTATGCTCGACCCGCACGGCTTCGTGGCGACCTGCAACTCGACGCATTTTTTCATTGTCAAACAGGGTGAAGTTTGGACCTCGACCGGGGACTACTGCCTCGGCGGGATTACGCGCGGCAAAGTCATTGATTTGTGCCGGGCCAATGACATTCCGGTTTTTGAGCGCAACTTCACCCTGCGCCATTGCTACGCCGCCAAAGAAGCCTTCACCACAGGCACTTTCGCAGGGCTCGCACCCGTCGGGTCGATTGACGGACGGACAATTGGAACGGGCCAGCGCGGCGATATGGTTGCGCGTCTGCAGGGACTCTATCTCGACTTGATCGAGACTGAGACGCGCTAAGGCGCGGACAATGAGCCAAGTCCTCTGCCTCTGGTCCGGTCCCCGGAATATTTCGACGGCGATGATGCGTAGCTTTGGCAGTCGTGCCGACACGACCTGCTGGGACGAGCCTTTCTTTGCGGCATATCTTGACCAGACAGGGTTGGATCATCCCGGGCGAGTGGAGACGCTGGCTGCCTGCGAAACCGATCCAGATCGGGTGGTGGACCGCATTCTCGCCCCGGTCCCGACCGCCTTCCATTTTCAGAAACATATGGCACACCATATGATTGCCGGGATGCCAATGGATTGGGTGTCCGAGGCCCGTCACGTCCTGCTCGTGCGCCATCCCGCTCGCGTCATCGCTTCATATGCCAAAGGGCGGCCCACCTTCACAGAGGACGATCTTGGTTTTCGACCCCTGCTTACGCTCCAAAGCGAATTGAAAGTGAGGACAGGCCAGAGACCGATGGTCCTGGACAGTGACGAGATCTTAGCCGCTCCAGAAACCGCTCTGCGTAGAATTTGCGTGGAGGGCTTCGGCATTCCCTTTGATAGAGCGATGATGGGTTGGGACGCAGGTTCGCGGCCTGAAGATGGCCCTTGGGCCCCTTATTGGTACCGCAACGTGATCGCTTCGACAGGCTTTACGAAGCCGCTTGGCCATCTTCCTGAGCTCGATCCGCAATATGCAGAGATTTATTCGCGGAGCCTCAAGGACTATAAGGCGTTAATCCGCCTTCGTTCTCGTTAAGCCCTATCAGCTCTTCTTTTTGCGTCCGTAGAGTTCGAGCCGGTGATCGACCAGCTCATAGCCGAGCTTCTCGGCGATCCGGTGCTGTAGCGCCTCGATCTCATCATCGACAAATTCGATAACGTCACCGGTCTGCACATCAATCAGATGGTCGTGATGTTCCGCGTCCGCCGTCTCATAGCGGGCCCGGCCATCGCGAAAATCATGGGTTTCGATGATACCGGAGTCTGAAAACAGCCGAACCGTGCGGTAGACGGTTGCTAGGCTAATATTGGGATCAATCCGCGACGCACGGGCATAAAGCTCTTCCGCGTCAGGGTGATCCTCCGCGCGTGACAGCACTTTTGCGATCACGCGGCGTTGCTCGGTCAAACGCAATCCGCGCTCAACGCATTTTTTTTCGATCCAAGTTTCTGTGTCCGGCATGACCCTGCCTTAGCGGGCTGTCGGGGCGTCGTCCAGCAAAGCCGGAGGGTGAGCCGAACGATTATCGGAAAGATCGAGGGCGTAAGTCACCGCCGCGACGCGCCCCTTTGGACGCGCATAATAGGACGGACGTCGACCGATGGGCTGATAGCCCAGACGTTCATAGAGCGCTCGCGCCGCCTCATTATCTTCGGCCACTTCCAGAAAAATGTGACGAAGGCTGTCGCTATTTAGCTGTTCACGCGCAGCCTCCAGTAAGACACCAGCAAGTCCCTGCCGACGACAGTCCGGATCAGTGGCAATTGTGAGGATTTCCGCATCAATGTCCGATCGCCTGAGAATCGCAAAGCTGCCGAGCGGGTCGCCCGTCCCAATACAGAGATCGCGGGACACATGCACAGCCATGTCGAGTGCAGACCACCCTTTATCGAAACTGGTCGCATGAATTCGCGCCATAGCGTCGGCGTCACGCGCGTTTAACACCCGGGCCATCAAGGGGTCACACCGCCCGGCAGTTTGGCATCCGGGCCCCGTGAATAGAGCGGTTCAGCCACATGGTCCGCTGGATTTGCGTCCATCGCCATGCGCGCCATCACGCGGACATCGACTGTTTCTGCGGGATAGAGCGAATCGTCCGACAGCGCCTGAGCGTGGCCCGTTGTCATTGCCTGTGGCGGCGCGTCTGGAACGCCGTCTCTAAACCGCGCGGCGAAAACTTCGCCGCGTTTCACATCGCGAAAGACGGTCACGTCAGTTCCGTCGCCCTGCGCCAATAATTGGTGAGCCATAATGTGCAGCGCATCAAATCCAAGCACGGGGATGCGGCGCGGCAGGGCGAACCCTTTGGCGAAAGATAGAGCCACCCGAAGTCCGGTAAAACTACCGGGGCCTGAGCAAACGGCAATGCGATCAATATCGGAGGGCGAAATATCCGCTTCGGCTAGAACATCCGCCACCATCGGCGCGAGACGTTCGGCGTGACCGCGCCCGATCCGTTCAGAACGGTAGGCTAGATTATCTTCGCCTCTGATCAGACACGCAGAACAGTCCGGCCCGGTCGTATCCAAGCCTAAAATGATCATGCCGGAACGCTCATATGAGCCTAAGCGGCCGCCTGTTCGACGCGGTTCACTTCTGGAACATAATGTTTGAGCAGATTTTCAATTCCGTGCTTGAGCGTCATGGTCGAAGATGGGCAGCCAGCGCAGGCGCCGCGCATTTCCAGATAGACCGCGCCGTCGCTCTCATCAAAATGACGAAATACGATGTCGCCGCCATCTTGTGCGACGGCAGGACGGACGCGCAGCTCGATCAGTTCCTTGATCTGCTCGACAATCTCAGCCGTTTCGCCTTCATAGACGCGCTCATCGACCTCGCCCGCTTGCAATTGCTCGGTCAGCGGCACGCCGCCGGCGACGAAAAAGTCCATGATCGCGCCCAATACGGCGGGACGAAGATGTTTCCATTGCGCGTCTTCGGACTTGGTCACGGAGATAAAGTCGCTGCCGAACATAAGGCGCGACACGTCGGGGATCATGAACAACATCTCGGCCAGCGGCGCACCCGATATATCGGCCCCGCGCGTAAACTCGACGGGTGTGGAGCCCGGGCCTGTCACATCCCTGCCCGGGAGGAATTTCAGGGTCGCCGGATTCGGCGTGTCTTCGGTCTGGATAAACATAGTCTCTATGTGGCGCGCACGCCCTCATGTCGCAAGGGGTTCAGCAAGGCGTATCGCAAGGATCTGGCAGAGAGTTCACGCCCGCCTGCCTTCAACGCATTGACCCGCCCGCACCATTCGGCATGGTGGTTTGATGGAAACGCGTCATCCCATTCTAACCGCCTTAGCCGCAGCAATAATGTTGGGCGGGTGTGCGAGCACGGCCACACGCCTACCAACGATCAGTGAACCGGCCCTTCGCGCCGAATCGATCCTGCAGGAAAATATGGCTTTGGCCACGCAAGCGGCTCATTCTGAACGCTTATTGCGCGTTGGTCGACGCGTGATGCTGGCCAATGCGGCGCTCTGTCCGAAGTCGCGCCGCGATCTCGGCTTACTGATCCATTCCGAAGAGACGTATCCAAAAGAGCTACGCATCGCGGCGCGCCGCCAATTGGGCGCGGGCGAAAAGCCCAGCATCTTTCGTGTCGCTCCGGATAGTCCGGCCGCACGCGCTGGGCTAGAGCCTGGCGATGTGATCTTGATTGACGGCAATCCCGTTGCCCCCGACAGCAAAGCCCTGCGCGAGGCCTTAGAAGCGGAACAGATTGAGCTGACGGTAAGCCGAGATGGTCAGCCATTGACGGTGACAATCGAACCAGACACGGTCTGCCGCTCCCGCCTGCGCCTACGACCCAGTGCGGCTATCAATGCACTGGCCAATGGCCGCAATATTACAGTTACGACCGGGATGATGGAGTTCACTGAGTCTGATGACGAGCTCGCCATGATTATCGGCCATGAATTGGCCCACAATACGATGGGCCATATTCGCAAAGTACTCGGCAATCTGATCCTGTCGGGCTTCGCGACGCGATATACGCGCCCGTTCGAATTGGAATCCGATTATGTCGGGCTGTATTATATGGTGCGCGCAGGCTTTGATCCGGACGGGGTGGAATCCTTCTGGCGGCGACTAGCCGATGTTGACCCACGCTCAGTCAACCGCGCCAAGACGCACCCGACCTTCCCGGACCGATATTTGCGGATCGCCGCCGCGCGAGACGAAATTTATGCCAAACAGGCGAATGGCACGGCCCTCACTCCGAATTTCAAGGATCCAAACTTCAAGGATCCAAACTTCAAGGATAATGAGACCGATGGCTAGGCCGCTATTGCTCACTGTCGCTGCCCTCGCACTTATGGGCTGTTCGGATGCAATTGCCGAAACAGCGGTCAATGGGGGCGAGCTGCCTGACGCCCCGACAAACGTCGCCGTCCCGACACTTGAAATGGACAATTACACCGAGTTCGCCGCCATTGTGGCGCGCCATCAGGCGATGTCGGAACGGGTCGCCCGGATCAGTCGGCGCTTGCGGGTCGCCAACGCGCCGCTTTGCGATGTCACACGGCTGGACGCAGGTCTGTCCACGCACCGACTTGAGGATTATCCGCCAGATATCCGTCCGCTCGCGCTACATTTCATGACGCTGGGCGAGGATGGCCGATTTATCCGCGCCATCGTGCCCGGATCGCCAGCGGATCAAGCCGACATTCGGCCGGGTGAAGAGATTATATCGGGCTGGCCGATCCAAGCGGGCAGGCCCCTAGTCATCGACAATGGCTTTGGATCCGCACCGATTGCGCTCACACCAGAACCAGCCTGCGTCGCGCCAGCCTTTGTTATCAATGCCCCCCGTCCAAATGCCTCAACAGACGGACGCGAAATCGAATTATCAACGGCCTTAGTCGAACAGGTTGGAGACGATGCGGCCTTGGCGCTGATTATTGCGCATGAAATGAGTCATGCCATGCGCGGCCATCGTCACGACGGTCCGCGCTGGGTCGCCGAATTACAGGCCGACGCTGATGCTCTGACCCTGATGCGCAACGCTGGTTACGACATTGGCGCGACGGTTGCGGGCTGGGAGGTCGGCATCGAGGCTCACCGGGATAGTCAGTCTTTGAGTGCAACTCATCCGCCGGTTGAAATCCGGCTTCGCAATCTGGAACAGGCACTGGAACGCCTGAACGCAGAACCCGATGGCTTCGTCAGATTAGCGGATCAGTGAAGGCGTTTCGGCCCTAGCGTCTGACGCCTAACCGCGCCCCTCAATTGGCACGCTCAATGTCATGTCCTCGCCGCTCTCATAGGTCAGCGTCAAAGGCGCTTCTGTGACATCGTCAGCCAGCTCGACGCCGAACATCATCAAATGATAGCTACCCGGCTTGAATTCGACGGTCTCGCCATTCGGCAGGTCAACACCGTCCACTTGGCGCATTGCCATCACGCCATCGACCTCAGAATGGGTGTGAATTTCCACCGACTTCGCAATCGGACTGGTCGCCAACACAAGACGATCATCGGTCCCATTATTTGTCACTGTGAAGAACCCCGCCGCCACGTCGCGACCTTTGAAGGGCGGCGCGATATAGGCGTTGGTGATATCCAGACCGCCAGCCATAGCCTCTGAGGCATTGATCGTCTCGGTTTCGCCGTCTGCACACGCCGTCACAGCAAATGACGCCGCCGTCAGGGCGGACATCAGACAATGTTTCATGATTGGTTCCCGTGAAATCCAATGATTTGGCGAACATCCGCGAGGATGGGTTCAGAAATCGTCCGAGCCGCATCGGCTGAGCGCGCCAAAATACGGTCCAGCTCGTCAGGGTCCGCCAGATAGCGCCGCATCAGATCGGAAACCGGACGGAGCGTCTCAACCGCAATATCAGCGAGCGCACTTTTGAACGGTCCAAATTGCGAGCCTTCATGCCGCGTTAAAACATCGGCATCAGAAATATCGGCCAGAGCCGCATAGATGCCGACAAGATTGGCAATGTCCGGGCGTCCGTCCAGCTCTTCGATTGTGCCTGGCACATGACCCGTATCCGTCTTAGCCTTGCGAATTTTCTTGGCAATGACAGTCGCGTCATCGGTCAGATTGATGCGCGACGCGTCTGACGGATCAGACTTGGACATCTTCTTCGTACCGTCACGCAGGCTCATGACCCGCGCGCCCGGTCCGTCGATCAAAGGCTCCGGCAGCGGGAAGAAATTAGGCTGCCCTTGCGGTGCGCCGAAGTCATGATTGAACTTAGCCGCAATGTCGCGCGACAGTTCCAGATGTTGTTTCTGGTCTTCGCCAACGGGCACATGGGTGGCCTTAAAGGCCAAAATGTCTGCAGCTTGCAGGACAGGATAGGTGAACAGGCCGACGCTCGCGGCTTCGGCATTTTTGCCCGATTTATCCTTAAATTGCGTCATGCGCTGAACCCAGCCCATGCGGGCGACGCAGTTGAAATACCAAGCCAGCTCAGTGTGGGCCGGGACGGCGGATTGCGCATAAACCAGCGCCTTATCCGGCTCGACACCCGCCGCCAGAAACGCTGCCGCAATGTGCCGCGTCTGATCCGCTAGCTTGGACGGGTCTTGCGGCAGAGTGATCGCATGCAAATCGACAATGCAATAAATGCATTCATGATCATGTTGGAGCCGCGCGAATTTCTTCAGTGCGCCCAGATAATTGCCCAGATGCAGCGAGCCCGTGGGCTGCACACCTGAGAAAACCCGTTCGGGGCCTTTATAATCTGAACTGGATGTGTCGTTTATGCTCATGACCGTTGGAATGCCTCTTTCACGTCGGCGAGGCCATAAGCGCGTAGAATTGCGGCGGCAAGAACGAAGACAGCGCCGCCCATTCCCGTCAGCGCGGCGAGCGCTAGCATATCGGTCATCAGGCCCGTTTCGCCAAGGTCCGGGACATAGCGGACGCCCCAAGCCAATGCGCCGCCCATGATGGCCGCCGCTAAAGCAATCCTTGGCATGCGCGTGATTAGCCGGCGATCCATGACAAGGTGAAGGCTACGGGTCAGCAGCACGGATAGCCCCGCCACATTGACCCAAGCCGCCAACGACGTGGCCAGCGCGAGCCCTTCAAAACCAATCGTACGGAATAATGTGTAGCCCACGCCAATATTGATCACCGCCGAAATCCCCGCCCAGATCATCGGCGTTCGTGTATCTTCGCGCGCGAAGAAGGCCGGTGTTAGAACCTTGAGCAGAACAAAGGCTGGAAGACCGAGCGCGAAAAATTTGAGTGCCTTGGCCACCTGCATCGTTGTGGTCGAAGTAAATTCGCCCCGTTCAAACAGGCCTGCAATCAGCACGTCCGGCACAACGAACAAAGCCACTGCGGCGGGCAAAGTGAAGAGCATGGACAGCTCAATCGCGCGGTTCATTGAACTCATTGCCGATGTTTCGTCCCCGGCCCGTAAGCTCCGCGATAAAGACGGCAGAAGCGCCACGCCCATCGCAATCCCGATCATGCCGAGCGGTAGCTGATAAAGACGATCCGCATAGGTGAGCCAGCTAGCCGCGCTGCTTTGGAAGGTCGCGATCAGGTGACTGACCAACAAATTAATCTGGGTAATTCCAGCGCTGATGATGCCCGGAACACCGAGGATGACCAGTCGTTTTACCCCCGGCGTCAAACGGGGTCGTTTGAAATGCAGCGTCATGCCAGATCGCTTTGCGCCCCAAACCACAGCCCCGGCCTGAGCAATACCGGACAGGGTGATCGCGACTGTTAGGGCGATCCCAGTCTCCCTCTGCCCCCACCCCAGCCGAGGCGTCAGCAATAAAGCCGTGATCATGAATAGATTGAGCAAGATCGGTACGCCCGCCGCCAAGGCAAATTTGTTGCGCGTATTGAGCACACCCGAGAACAGCGCCGTCACACACATGAAGAGCAAATAGGGCATGGTCACAGTGGCGTAGAGAACCGCCAAATAATAAGGGGATATGCCGTTCTCATTGACGGCGCGGTCGAGCCCAAAGCCGATAATATTCAGGGAAATCGGCATCGTCAGCTCGAAAATAATGACGATCAAAGCCACCGTCGCAACCAGCGCGGCGGCCGCTTCAGACGCAAAAGCGTCCGCAGAAGGCTCACCCTCTTGCTCGATCCGTTTGGCGTAAAGCGGCACAAAGGCCGCGTTAAACGCGCCTTCGGCAAACATTCGACGGAAAACATTGGGCAGTTTGAACGCCGTGAAAAACGCGTCCGAGACGGCGCCAGCGCCAAGATATTTGGCGATCAAAACATCGCGAATTAAACCGAGAATCCGGCTGACTAAGGTCAGCGATGCGATGACCGCGGTGGAGCGCAGTAAGCGCATACCCGGGCTAGGCCGCCATCTCAGTGGGGTCGGACAAAGCCTCGACTAAATCCGCCCGAACCTGGCGTCTTAGACCCTCCGGCAAACGGGCATCTTCTCCCTGACGACGGACATAAAAGGCATCAATGGCCTTCTCGCCTAAGCCTTCAATATGCGCGGACAGGACCTCAAGATCATGATCCCGCAGTACAGCGGCGAGCGCTGACAGCAAACCCGGTCGATCACGACCTTCGACTTCGATAATCGTCGTCTCGCCATAGGCTGAGTCAGAGAAGCGCACGCGCGGCGTGACCGGAATGGCTTCGGCGCGGCGGGATCCTAGTGCAGCCGGAATAGATAAGGTATCCGTGTCGCCTTCAATCGCGGCTTGAGCGCGAACTATCAGCGTCTTGCGGGCATTTTCATTCCTTGAGCCAAACGCTTTGCAGTCTGCGTTTTGGAGATAAAAGACGTTGAGCACCTGAGCTTTGCCATCATCGCCGGCAGGTCCGGTATGGAGGCGCGCGCCCGCCACCGATGCGCCGCATGATCCGATTGCACGGGCGAGGTCAGCAAATAATCCTTTTCGGTCAGCACACATGACCCAGAGTTCAGTCGCATCATGCGGACGGTCCACGCGTGTATGCACACCCTCAACCAGACCACGCTCTGATGCTTCCAACTTGTCGATGAAGCGCGCATGGCGGGTCAGGTCAGCCATATCAAAGGATAGCCAGTAATTCGGTCCCAGCCGATCCACGGTTGGCGCGATTTTGTTGGCAATGTCCAGTGACAGTCGCTCCAATAATTGTTCACGCAAGGAAGCGGCTCGCGACGGACGGTCGAGGTCTGCCCGACCTTCCAGATAGTCGCGCGTCGTCACATAGAGCGACTTTAGCAAGGTCCCCTTCCAATCATTCCAGACACCCGGCCCGACTGCGCGAATATCGCAGACAGTCAGCACATAGAGCAGACGCAAGCGGGATTGGTTGCCGACGAGGGAGGCAAATTCGCCGATGGTTTCGGGATCGGAAATATCGCGCCGTTGTGCCGTTTCACTCATGTCCAAATGCGAGTGAACAATCCAAGCCACCGTGTCCGTGACCTCACGCGGCTGACCGAGGCGGCGACAGGCCCGGCGCGCAAGCTGCGCGCCTTCAACACATTGGTCGCCTTGCCCTTTGCCCGTATCGTGCAACAGACAGGCGAGCATCAAAATCCGGCGCTCTTGCTTTGTCAGCGCCATCGCCACTTCGCTCGGCGTGGGTGTCTTATCGCTCATGCGCCCGGCCATGAGATTATCCGCCTCATCAACCAGTCTTAATGTGTGCTCATCCACCGTGTAAGCGTGATGCATATTGAACTGGGTGCGCGCGACGATCCCGCCAAATTCCGGCAGATAACGACCCAGAACGCCGGCCTCATTCATGATGCGCAGAGTGGCCGCCGGGGCTTTAGCCGTGCCTAACAAACGTAGGAACAAGGCCGCATTATCCGGATCCCGACGAAAATCGGAATCGATCAAATTGAGCCTGAAGTTGATCGCGGACAACGCATCAGGGTGAATGTCGAGATTGCGCCGTCCAGCCGTTTCAAACAGTTGCAGAATGACGCTGGGATCGGTTTTAATCTCGAGAGGATTCTTGAAATTAAGCCGACCCGTTGTGAGTGTCAGATTGGGGTTTTTCAAATCGCGGCGCGATCCTGGCAGAAGATTATAGAGACTAGGGATCTTGATCGCCCGGCGTTCTTCCAGCTTGGCGCACGCGATCCGGGTCAGCGCACCCACATCTTTGGCGTTGGTAAAATATTCCCGCATGAAGCGCTCAACCGCGACTTCGACCGGGCCGGACGCGTGCCCCATCAGACGACACAATTCGACTTGGCGGTCAAAGGACAAAACTTCCGACGCACGGCCACTCATCCAGTGCAGATTATGCCGCGCCCGCCACAGCACATCCGCTGCTCGACGAAACCGGGTTGCCGCTTGCTCATCAAACAGCCCCATGCCGACATAATCTTCAGCTCGTTGTGGATCGACGAGCTGACCCTCTTGGTCGAGAAAGCGCGCAATCCAATACAAGACGTGCAGGTCGCGCAGACCGCCTTTGCCTTCTTTGATATTGGGCTCAATCACATATCGTGAATTGCCTTCGCGCTCATGCCGGTCGTCGCGTTCATCGAGTTTACCGGCAATATAGGCACGGCCTGATCCTTTGGTGACTTCGCGTCGAAACCGAGTGTAAAGCTCGGCGGATAAGGCCTCATCACCGCGTAAAAACCGCAGATCAAGAAGCGCTGTCAGGATTGTCAAATCATCCTTGGCCAATCTAATCGATTGATCAACGGTGCGAACCGAATGCCCAACTTTCAATCCCAGATCCCAGAGCATGTAGAGCACAAATTCTGTCAGCCGTTCGACATAGGATGAGGTTTTCTTGTCGTTGGTTAGGAATAGAAGATCGAGATCCGAAAAGGGAGCCATCTCAGCGCGGCCATAACCGCCGACAGCGCAGAGCGCGACGCGTTCGCTCTCGGTTGGATTGGACGCCCGAACTTCATGCTGAGTCGCATATTCCCAAATCGCCATCACGATCTCGTCGTGGATCGCGGCAATCAGCCGCGCCGTTTCGAGCCCGTCCAATCGACCATGATTAAACCGTTTCTGGGCATGGGTCATGGCCAGCGCCAGCGCGGCTCCGAGAATAGAAAGCGCCTGCGTCCGACCGCCGCCCGTCTCTGCAGCTTCCGTGAGTTTTTCCCGCAGAGCCTCAGAATCGATTGCCGTATGCGGGGCAGCAACACGGTCTGGGATGGTAAGAATTTTACGGGGCATCAGGACGTCGCCTGTAATTTGCGTTTCAACGCATAGAGTAAGTCCAGCGCGTCCCGTGGGGATAGCGTATCGGGATCAATGGCGGCAAGCGCATCCTCCACAGCGCTCGGCTTGGGTTGGGACACAGGCGGCACCGCGTTAAACAAGGGCAAGTCGGCGATCCCGAGATCGGTGCCTTCTGCTTCCAATCGGTCGAGTATAGCGCGCGCGCGCGCGACGGCGACAGGTGGCAGGCCCGCCAGCTTTGCGACTTGGATTCCGTAAGACCGATCCGCTGCGCCTTCCTTGACGTCATGCAGGAAGATCAACTCACCCTCATGTTCGCGGGCGCGCAAGGATAGGTTTTTCGCCCCGTCTAGCGACGCGACTAATTCGGTCAATTCGTGATAATGCGTCGCGAATAAAGCGCGGCAGCGATTAACCGCATGGAGATGTTCTACCGCCGCCCACGCAATGGATAGGCCATCAAAGGTCGCCGTGCCGCGCCCGATTTCATCCAAGATGACAAAGCTGCGCTCCGTCGCTTGATTGAGGATGGCCGCCGTTTCGATCATTTCAACCATAAAAGTCGAGCGCCCCCGCGACAGATCATCCGACGCGCCGACGCGCGAAAATAATCGATCAACAAGACCGATTTTAGCGCGTTTCGCTGGCACGAAGGATCCCGCCTGCGCCAGCACAACAATCAAAGCAGTCTGGCGTAAATAGGTCGACTTACCGGCCATATTGGGGCCCGTAATGAGCGCCAAGCGAGGCGTGTCATCGGCAGCGCCGTCAAGTCGCGTGTCGTTCGGCGTAAATCGTGTGGCGGACTGACGCGCCAGCGCGGCTTCCACCACCGGATGCCGCCCCGCGTCGATATCAAGGACAAGACCATCATCAATAGTCGGCTTGGTGGCCCCGCTCTCCAAGGCCCAGAGCGCGAGCGCGGCATGAACATCCAAAGTCGCGAGCGCGTTCGCCACGTCCCGGATCGGCTGCGCCGAGTCGGCCACACGGGCGCGAAACTGCTCAAACGCATTCAGTTCCAGCGCTTTGGCCTTATCCGCTGCGCCTGCAATCTCACGATCAAGCGCAGACAGGTCTGTCGTCGTAAACCGCACGCCTGACACCAGAGTCTGGCGGTGGATGAAGTCATCACGCCCCAACATTGTGTCAGCATGTTTGGGGCTGACCTCAATATGATAGCCGAGGACATTATTATGTTTGATCTTAAGCGCGGTGATCCCGGTCGCCACGGCATATTTACCCTGCAAGGCGGCGACAGAGCGGCGCGTTTCGTCCCGTAAAGACCGGAGCCGGTCGATTTCCGCAGACCAACCCGGCGCAATCAGCCCGCCATCGCGGGCTTGCATTGGCGGGTCTTCGACAATCGCCTTGGTCAGATCGCGGGCGAGCTGCGCGAGCTGCGGTTTGTCCGACAGAGACAGAGCGGAGAGCTGAGCTTCCAATTCAGCGACCGGGCTCAGCGCAGGACGCGTCGCTAATCCGGCATTGATGGCTTCGCCCGCCGCGATGGCCGCACCAATGGTTAGAAGATCACGCGGTCCGCCGCGACCCAATTGCAACCTCGAACAGGCGCGAGCCGCATCACCCGTCGTTTTTAACAGCGTGAGCAACTCTCCGCGCCACTCGGCTTCATCATGCAATTGCGAAACCGCGTCGAGACGCGCCCGGATGGTCGTCAAGTCCATCAATGGGCGGGATAGACGTGCGGCCAAGAGCCGGGCACCCGGACCCGTCACCGTTCTATCGATGACAGACAGCAGGCTACCCTTGCGCTTACCCTGCAAAGTCCGGTCGATTTCTAAAGAGGCGCGGGTCGATGAATCAATCGACAACCAACCTGACCGAACCGTCCGTCGCGGCGGAGCCAGCGCAGCCCGATCCCCCGCTTGGGTCAGCTCAACATAATCAATCAAAGCCCCAGCCGCGCGAATTTCTTCGGGGGAAAAATCACCGAATCCGTCCAGCGAAGCGACATCGAAGCGCTCGCCGAGCAACCGTTCCGCCGCGCGTCTGTCGAACTTGGTCGGGGCCAACGGCGTTAGGGTCAAACCCTGATCGGCCCAATCCGCGTAGAGTGTTTCCGGAATCAATAATTCAGATGGGCGCAACGCCGTCACTTCGGCCAGAAGGTCTTCCGGCGACAGGGCACAGGTGTGGAAGCTACCATCGGAAATGTCCGCCCAAACCAAAGCCGCATCGCCTGACAAGCCCGTCACGACTGCGGCCAGAATATTGGCATCGCGCGCATCGAGCAGCGTATCTTCTGACAAAGTACCAGGCGTCACCAAGCGCACGACTTCGCGGCGAACGACGGATTTGGACCCGCGTTTCTTCGCTTCCGCCGGATCCTCAGTCTGTTCGCAGACGGCAACGCGGAACCCCGCCTTGATCAGTCGAGCGAGATAGGCCTCAGCGGCGTGGACAGGCACCCCGCACATGGGAATGGGCTGCCCCGCATGTTTGCCCCGTTTCGTCAGCGCGATGTCGAGCGTCGCGGCAGCGCGCACGGCATCGTCAAAGAACATCTCGTAGAAATCGCCCATCCTATAGAATAGCAAGGCTTCGGCCCCAACCTCATCCTTGATGGCCAAATATTGCACCATCATGGGTGTGGGTTTGTCGGTCGTCTTGGCGCTCACGATCAGGGTTGTGACGCTAATCGGTGGACGGCTCAAGGGCCGCGTCGTTCCGAATTCCCTTTGCACCGTCCGGGCCGAAAAATAGGAGGATCAAAGCCAACATGATCGCCGGGACGCCCAACAGGGCTGAAAATATGAAAAACCCTTCAAAGCCGATTTTCTCTGCGATCATGCCCGTAAAGCCTGACATGGTTTTGCCGATTAAATTGAACATGGCGGACAGAAACGCATATTGTGTTGCTGCAAATTTCAAATCGCAGAGAGAGGATAGATAAGCGATGAAGACTGTCGCAGCGAAACCGGCCGCAAGATTATCGGCCCCAACCGTCACAAACAAATAAATGGTCTTCGGCTCGCTCACTGTGGATAGCCAAGCAAAGGCACCGTTGGTCACGACCATCAAGGCTGATCCGATCAGTAAACAGCGCATCAAACCCAGTTTGAGACTGATGGCTCCGGCGACAAAGCCACCGATAATAACGGGCCAAGGACCGAACATTGACGAGACAAGCCCGACTTGGATTTCCGTGTAGCCAACCGCTTGGTACATGGGTTTCGCCATCGGCCCCATTGTCTTGTCGGAGATCAGGTAGGTCGCGACGAGCAAGAAGACGATAGGCGTCCATACACCGAGCCGTTCCACAAAGCCGAAAAAGGGCCGGACAATATTTTCAACCAAGGCCTCTTTGGCGTTCGCCGCACGCTTGCGAAGCTCGCGCGATGGCTCCTGAATGAAAAAGACCACGCAACCATTCAGGGCCATCACTGCAGCCATGAAGAGATAGGCAATATTCCAATTGAATAGCCCCGCGACAATATAGGATAGGCCAGAGCCCCAGATCGCCAGTCGGTAGCCAAGCACATAGCTGGCCGCCATATTGGTTTGCTCGTCGGTTGGAGCCGCCTCAATCCGCCAAGCATCAATGGAAATGTCTAGAGTTGCACCAGAGGTCGCCAAGATCACGGCGCCGAGTGCGAGTTGCATAACCGAGGTCGAGGGATCGGCCGAGGCTATGACCAACATACCGATGACCGTACCGGTGATAGCGAGCAACATCCACGACCGGCGATGTCCCATCCGGGCGGTCAACCACGGGATTTCCAATCGGTCCACGACCGGTGCCCACAAGACCTTCAACGTATAGGCCATGCCTATCCAAGCGAAGAAGCCGATGACCGACAGGTCGACGCCTTCTTTTTTCATCCAGAAGGCCAACTCTGAATAGATGAGCATGTAGGGCAGGCCGGAAGCGAAACCGAGCGACAACATGCCGAGCATGCGGGGGCGCAGATAATTTCGGAAAATGTCTACCCAGCTAGGCTTGGGAGTCGTCGCGAGAGTTGGCGTATCGCTCATGCCGCTCGCTTGCCTCGGCGCGGCGGCGCGAGCAAGCGCCCAGTCGGTTAATCGCAGTCGCGAAAACCTTAACTAGCCATGCGTTGCTCTTCTTGAGCGCCTGTCCAACGGATAACCATTTCGGATAGTTCTTCGGCGCTGACGGGTTTTGTCATGAAATCATTCATGCCGGAATCAAAGCAGGCGTTGCGGTCATCATCGAAGGCATTGGCCGTCAAAGCGACGATTGGGAGGTCCTTGGACACATTGGGTAGGCTACGGATTTTCCGGGTTGCTTCCAGACCGTCCATATTCGGCATGCGCATATCCATGAAAATCATGTCGTAATTCTGTGTCTTCATGGCTTCGACGGCGAGCACGCCGTCTTCGACTGTTTCGACCGTATGACCATCAGCTTCGAGCAGCGTGCGGGTCAGTAAAGCGTTGATGGCGTTATCTTCAGCCAGTAATATGCGGATCGCCCCCGGTTTCTGCGCGTGAGCGGCCTCACCGCCCCGTTGCAATGTCGGCGCATCAATATCTTCACTGCCGCCAATGGCTTTGGCGATAACGGCATCACGCCAATTATTGCCAAGCACAGCTTCATCATTTTCAATTGGAAGGGCGCGACGTTCAAAATCGCGAACCGGCTCTTCAATGGACGCATGAGGGGCAGGCGCATGAGCTGGGGCTGCCGCAGGGGCCGCTTGAGGCGCGGCGGCCTCGATAGATGCCTGAGGTGCAGCCAGAGGCGGAGCTGGTATGATCTCGGCAGAAGGAGCTTGGGGAGCTGCTTGGGGCGCAGGGTCGGGCGCGGCTGCGACGAAGCTGGTCGGGTCATGCATTTCAAGTGGTTGGGGCGCAGCGACTGGCATCGGGTCAGGCGTCGGCGCGGCCGTTACAGCCGGCTGGACTGCCGCTTGGTTAGTCGCGGGGTTCGCCTCATAAACCGGTGCGGCGTCAAGCGGTTGAGCGCTAACGGGCTGTGTTTCGGCAAAGGCCGTTACATTGCGGGCCAGCGCAAACGCGGTTCCATCAGCCGCACAAGATTCGAGCCAATCATAGACTTGCTCGGGATAGCCTTCGGCGGCTGGCGTTCGAATTTCAAAGCGCGACGGGGCAGGACCGGGTTGCGGGGCTGACCAACCCTGAACAATCTGACCCCGCCATATATCAACGCTGCCGCCGAATAAATGTAGGAAGGCGGCGTTGACGAATAAGACACGACCGTGTGCATCCCGCTTTAGCGCGGGATCAGGCCAAGCCCAGAACTGGGCGGCGAAGATATCGTCCGGCGATCGGTTCATCACAGTCCTCATTCACACCGCACACGTAAAAGCGTACGATCTGGACTTAGAAACTGGCGACACAACCTTAATTTCATCTTACCCAAACGCGGAAAAATGCAGCCAGGGTTAAGACGGTCGTTTTGAGGCAGACCCCTCTCAGATAGATGTTTGCCCTTACGATTTATCGATAGAGTGGGTTCCGCGCGCCGCGATGGCTGGACGCGGATAAAGGCGCCACTGGACGGCGGTCCCGACGATGCGACAGAGCTTCGGCAATATGCAGGCGGTGGACCCGGTCTGACCCGGCGAGATCAGCCAGCGTACGCGCCACCCGTAGAGTTCGGTGATAGCCGCGCGCTGTTAGCCCCAAAGTCTCCGCCGCCTGAATGAGCAGCCGTCGTCCTTCGGCGTCTGGCTCAGCCACAATGTCGAGCTGGGCTTGTGGCAATTCCGTATTGGTGAGCCCGTCATTGCGGTCCATCTGAACGGCGCGCGCTTTTGCCACGCGGGCGGCGACCTGTTCCGTGCCCTCAGCGGAGGGCGGCAAAGCGAGGTCTGCGGGCGTAACCGCGGGCACATCAATCTGGATATCGATCCGGTCCATGAACGGGCCAGACACGCGCGCTTGATAATCCGCTGCACAACGTGCGCCGCGACGGCAGGCAATCCCATCCGCCCCCGCCGTCCCGCAACGACAAGGATTCATCGCGGCCACTAATTGAAACCGCGCCGGATAGGTGATGTGCGCATTGGCCCGCGCAACGGCGATCTTGCCAGTTTCTAAGGGCTGCCGCAGACTATCGAGCACTTGCGGCGCAAATTCCGGCAACTCATCTAAAAATAATACGCCGCGATGCGCGAGTGACGCTTCGCCCGGACGAGCCTTCGCTCCGCCACCCACCAAAGCAGCCATCGACGCTGAATGGTGGGGGGCGCGAAACGGTCGTGACCGGGTCAATTGGCCGCGCTCCAACAGCCCGGCGACGGAGTGAACCATCGACACATCCAGCAATTCGCGCGCATCCAAGGGCGGCAGCAAGCCGGGGAGCCGCTCGGCCAACATGGATTTTCCAGAACCGGGCGGGCCGACCATCAGCAAATTGTGGCCGCCAGCCGCGCAGACTTCCAGTGCTCGCTTGGCAGACTCTTGTCCGCGCACGTCGCGCAGATCCGGAAAGCCGTCCCGACTATCCAGCAATTGACCCGCTTTTGGACGGGCTAGAACCTGCGTGCCTTTAAAATGATTGATCAGGCCGATCAAAGTATGCGGCGCGAGCAGAGGAAGGTCCCCTGCCCACGCCGCCTCTGCCCCATTGGGCTCAGGGCAGATCAGTCCGAGGTCATGACTATTCGCCATAACCGCCGCTGGCAGGGCGCCAGGCACCGCTGCCAAAGTTCCGTCGAGCGCCAATTCACCGATGGCGGCGTAATCACTGATCTCGTCCACTGGGACGACACCCAGCGCCCCCATCAAGCCCAGCGCGATCGGCAAATCATAATGCGCGCCTTCTTTCGGCAGATTGGCGGGCGCCAAATTCACCGTTACGCGTTTGCCGTGCAGGGATAGGCCGAGCGACGCGAACGCCGACACCACCCGTTCGCGGCTTTCCGCCACCGCTTTGTCGGCCAATCCGACAATGGCGAAATGCGGTCGCGAGGCCGTGCCGACCTGCACTTGCACATCAACCCGGCGCGCTTCCGCGCCTTCAAATGCAACCGTGCTGATCCGAGCGACCATAAACTGTTCCCGTATACCGAGCGCGCTACCCACAACGCGGCTCTAAGCAATCAGAGTTGTGAGAACAAATCAAGAACTTTCTGATAAGATCAGCAACGCTTGTCCATATCTCTGATGAGGTGGCGTGGGTCTTGCGCGACTGTCTCGCTTTATCCCACACGGGTTTCAAAGGGCCACACAGTGTTAAAGGACCAACCAGTTCCAAAGGGAAAGCGCCATGCATCCAAGACAGTTCGCTCGGACCACACCAGACGCGCCCGCCATATCCATGCTGGACGAAACCGCGCAGGTCACGGCGAGCCTGACTTATGCTGAGCTAGAAGCGCGCGCCAATCATTACGCCCATGCGCTACGGTCATTGGGGCTCAACCGGGGGGATCGATTTGCGATCTGGAAGCGGAACAGCCTGTCTTTCCTGCCGCTCTACTGGGCGGCGCAACGGGCGGGGCTGCTAATCTGTCCCGTGGCGACGCATCTGTCTTACGCAGAAACCGACTATATCATCCGTGATTCCGGATCGAAGCTGCTGATCACCGATGGGGCGGTCGGACAGGCGGCAGAGGTAGTCGGACGGTTGCGGGACGAAGGCATACTCGATGGCCGCATCTATTGGACGGATTATCCGCTGGATGGGGCTCCGGACTTCGATGCGCTTGCCGCCGATTATCCGGACACACCGATCCTTGACGAAAGCGCGGGGTCACAAATGCTCTACAGTTCCGGCACGACGGGACGGCCCAAAGGGGTGAAGGTCGCTTTGCCGGATGAGGCCGTGGAAGCTCCGGCCCCATTTGTCGCTTTGGTTGGCGCGCTTTTTAAAGTCACGCCGCAGACGCGTTACCTCTCGCCCGCGCCGCTCTATCATGCCGCGCCGCTTGCCTATTGCATCAGCGTGCAACGTCTCGGCGGGCATATTTTTGTCATGGACAAGTTTCATGAAGAGACATGTCTGGCCGCGATTGAGCGCCACGCCATCACCTTCGTGCAAATGGTACCGACCATGTTTGTGCGCTTGCTGAAACAGCCCGAAGCGCTTCGAACTCGCTATAATCTTAGCTCACTCGATTGCGTCGTCCATGCGGCTGCGCCTTGCCCCGTTCATACCAAACACGCGATGATCGATTGGCTCGGCCCCATCGTGCAAGAATATTATGCGGGCAGTGAAGGCAATGGCCTGACCTTCATCAGCGCGCAGGAATGGCTACAGAAACCCGGATCCGTCGGCAAAGCCGTGTTTGGCACGGTCCATATTTGCGATCCAGAAACCGGCGACGACTTACCGCCGGGTGAGACCGGGACGGTCTATTTTGAGGGTCAGAGCAATTTTGAATATCACGGCGATGCTGGCAAAACGCAGCGCGCCTATCATGCCCGCCATGCCAATCGCTCCACCTTGGGCGATGTCGGCCATATTGACGCAGACGGCTATCTGTTTCTGACCGACCGCAAAGCCAATATGATCATTTCAGGCGGGGTGAACATCTATCCGCAAGAGACCGAGAATGTTCTGCTGGAGCATCCATCCGTGCTCGACGCGGCCGTCCTAGGCGTGCCCTGTGAGGAGATGGGCGAACGGGTGAAAGCCTTTGTTCAGCTGATGCCGGGGGCGAAATCAGACGGGCTGGACGGCGAATTGATCGCGTTTACCCGCGAGCGCATCAGCCATGTGAAAGCGCCGCGCGAGATTGAAATCGTGGAGAGCTTGCCGCGCACAGAGAGCGGCAAATTGCTAAAACGCGTCTTGCTGGACTAACCGTGCCCGATACAGCGCAGCGATTTGAAGGCCGAGGAATCGCGTGGGAAAATCAGAGGCTTACGTGAAACCCGTAGCGGATCACGCATCATATAGCCTTGTTCTGTCCGCCCCAAAATCATCGCCCAATGCGCCCGTCCGTTTGGCAGGAAAAAGCGCACCATTGGATAATCGCCTTTGGCGAGGCAGGACTGAATCAAGGGTTCGCTGACTGTATCGTAAAATTGCGCGCGAACCTTGCCGCCGCTGACTTCCGACACGCCGTTCCAGATTAACCAGCCGCGCGGCGTGTAATTGCCCGTTTCCATCAAACGACGATTAAGCTCACCCGGATCAATGTCGTAGCCCAGATTGGTCATCGCCATGGCGACTGACGTCACGACACAGCCCTCTTTGGCGAGACTCCCTTTGCTCGGACCCAACTTATCCTGACCCCAGCGTGGGTCTTTTTGCGAATAGATCGCCCTGTCGGTCAAGAAAGGCGAGCCCGAACTTTGTTGCGGGATTGGGGTTGATTGTTGGGTAATCGTCGGACTGCTGATCGCCGTCCCGCCCATCGTTTGCGGCGGCGGGCCGTAATAGGCTCCACCACAGGCCACGAGTAGGGTGGCAGAGAACAGAATGAGGCCAGATCGAAACATGGCGGGGTCATATCGGAAACGGGTTAAATCCCGGTTAGCAAATTCTGGCCGCCTTTGGTTTCTGTCGTGAAGGGCTCACCCATCGGATCATCCTGTATAAACTGGCCTGTTAGCTCGATCCCGCCGCGCGCATAGAAACGCGCCCCTACGTCGGTTTCGCCAATTAGCAACACACCCGTCGGCTCTCCGCGCTTATACTCGACGGTGTAAGCAGCGATTGTGCCAGAGGGATTTTCAGAGCCTTCGATTACGACCGAAGGCTTTGGATCTTCGCTCTTGCGTAAAACCACAGATTTTGGAGCGACCCCGCTATAGCGACCTACCGCATGTTTAGACGCCAAGCCGCCATTAGCATAGACGACGGCCGTTTTCGACGTGCCGCACACCTGTCGATGCGCTTCGGCAATGCCGTGCAAAGAATAATTATTTCCGGGTCCGCCAAAGAAAGGAAGCCCCCCGGTTAGCGTCATCGTCGCACTGTCAGGTAATCTTAAAATCCGTTGAGCTTCCAGCGGCACAATCGGGAAACAAGAATAGAGATCATAAATATCTGAATCTTGGCCCGTACTCTCCAACACGCGGCGTTGGGCTTCAGCCCGGTCAAGACGGGTCCGTTCCAGCGGAGTTGGTTCAGAACACGCGTCATGACCGTGCAGGAAGGTCACGTCTTTTATTCCCAAGCGCCTCGCGACCCCATAGGTCGACATGAGCACGGCTGCGCCCTGATTGACTCCGTCCCGCGCCACCATCGCTTTCGTGTAAGGGCTCGTAATGATTGGGTTGTTCGGGCCGGGCGTGACAATTTCAGCGCCCCTCGGAGCGGTCTGCACCGCAGCATAGTCATTGCCCGCCGCGACACGCGCAAACTTTTCCCAGATGGCAGCCATGCGCTGACGGTAGACCTCTTTGCTCTCACCCAAGGCGGCGCGGCGCGCGGATTCCATCAAAGCGTAATAATAGAGCGGCGCGGCAATCCTGTGGCTGATCGCCTGCATATGAACCATGAAGCCGCCCGGACCGAACGCGCCGCGATCAACCAACGGCTCAGCGCGGGTTTCGCGCCAATCCGGCTTTGCCCCCGCCCGGCTCGCCGCCTTGATATTGGCTATAGCCTCTGCGCCGACGATGGCGATGATCTCGGCCTCGCCGTCCATCAACAACTTGGCGCTTTCCGCAACGAGAGTCTGCGGCGATTGTCCGCCGACATGGTCATAGACATGGCGCTTGGCGCTGGCTCCGGTCTGGGCGCAAACGCTGGCTGGAAAATTATTCGAGCCGCCGAACGGGTTCGGAAAAGTCGGGCCGCTATCGCCAAACAGGCGTACGCCGAAACAGACATCCATCGCTTGCGGCGAAATTCCAGCGTCCGTGAAGGCACGGCTCAGGGCTTCGCCCGCCAGGTCCGCAGGTCCAAAAGCTTGATCAAGATCGTCAGGGACAGGGCGGCTATCTTGGCCTGCGCCGATAATGACAGGGAGTTGGTCGAGTATGCTCATGGTCGCGGCGTTAGTTCGACCCCCTCGCCCGGTAAAGTCTCTACTCCATTCAGCAGGAACAGGATGAAGACCGCTCTACTGCGCCGCCTGCTTTAATTCACCATCGTCAAAGATGGCTTCAATCGGTTCACCGAACAGGCGGGCAATGCGGAAAGCGAGCGGCAGGGACGGGTCATACCGACCCGTCTCAATCGCATTGACGCTCTGCCGGGATATATCCAACTGATCGCCCAGCGCGGCCTGCGACCAACCATGAGCGGCGCGGAGTTCCTTGAGCCGATTATGCACGCCCCATTCCCCGCGCTGGACCGAAGCAGGTAAACACACCGAACATGCCGATGATGATCGGGAAGACGAAGAAAACGGGGAGCTTCGGCAAGGCGTCGAGGAATAATTCCGCCAACCCCCAGACGCCTGAAATAGACAGCGCCACGAAGAGCGCGCTCATCATCGCCTTGATCATAAAATGACGCGCTGCCTCGTCAACATCACGAAAATAGACCCACATGGCATAGACCATCAGCAAGATGAATAACCCAGGTACAAGCGCCAAACCAATATTGATCGCTGTGAGCGGATCGCCATCATCCAATTGTGTTGATACGCCAAAAACGGCACCGATATAGCCCGCCCCCGCGCCCATCACAGTTCGCGTATAGCGTTTTCGGATCATTGTTTGAGACATGATAATTTCCTTAGTTTGTGAGTGGATTAACGGTTGGTTTGTTGGGCCAGAGCGGCGGATAAAGACGCAACGAACGCGTCGGGCTGATCATCCATAATAAAATGGAAGCTCCCATCAACGCGCTCGAGTGTCAGGTCCGACGTTCCAGAGTAAGCGGTCGCATACAGGCCATCGACCGCGTCCGACGGGACACCCATTTGCGGATCATGGGCGTAGATCACGGTTACGGGCACATCGATATCGGACAGATTGGGCCGGAAATCCGTGGTCATGATCTCAGACATAGCGGCCAGCACGCTATCGCGATCTGACGCGGCGCCCCATGTCGCGATCCGCGATTGCGCATCAGCATCCTTGGCCAGTCTAGCCGCGCTGCGGGCTTGCGCGGCATCATAGGCCGCTTTCGGCATGGCTTTCATCTGCGCGACCATTTGGTCCGCCATCGGTCTGGTTGTTTCGACCGTCGCGTTGGCGTTAAAGATCAATGGGTAGAATGGCAGGCTGTCCACACTGATAACACCGCCGACCTGTTCGCTATGATCTCGCCCCACATGCAGGGCGGTAAACCCGCCCAGTGAATGTCCGACGATGATCGGTTGGTCGAGGTTTTGCGCGCGAATATAATCCCCCACATCGTCTGACAGACCTTCGACAATTGCCGGACGCGGGGAAGCCAAAGTCTGTCCGGCAAATCCAGCAACATCGGCGACATGGAATCTATATTGATCCTTTAATGCGGCGACCGTCCCGTCCCAAACCTGTCCCGCGCTGGCGAGACCCGGCAATAAAATCACGTCTGGGCCGGTGCCGACTGTTCGGACGGAGAGCCAGCCCTGCTGATATTCAGGGGTTACGACCGCCGCAACGTCTGCCGCAACGTCTGCCGCCTCTATGGCCGGTGGGGCTGACTGCGCGGTGCAACCGCTGGCCGAGAAAACGACCCCCACGCTCGCGGCTATTCCAATAGAATGCTTCATGTCTGAATACCTATTTCTGTCAAGTTACCTTGACTTAGACAAGCACCCTTTACATGTCAAGCACCCTTTCCAACTTGCGATTAACGCTGCCACCCCTCACAGTCTGCCTATGAGCGAAACAACGCGCATGAGCCGGGAGCAGATTGATCAGGCGGAAGAGGCCGGGATCCTGACGCCCAAACAAGCCCGCGCCATGCGGGCGGAGCTGGCCGTCGTCGAACCGCATACAACGCCTGTGACAACGTCCTACGCGGTGATTGGAGACGAGGACGATCTGCGGTTCCTCCGCAGTTTCGGCGATGTCTTTATTGGTGTGGGGCTGATCCTGCTCGCGCTGGGCGTCAGCGCCATCATCGCTCTCGTCGGGGGCGGTCCGGTCTTTCTGCTGGCTGCCGTCGGCGCCTACGCAATGGCCGAATATTTCGGACGCCGGAAACGCGCCCATTTTCCTACATTGATCACGGCCCTCGCCTTTCTCCTATTTGTGCAGACCGGACTGGAAGGGCTCACCAGCCTAAGCGGGATTGTGGCGGCCCTGATTACGGTTGGGGCGATGGCGCTCTTCTATGCGCGCATCCGTCTACCCTTTTGCATCGCGCTCATCGCCGTCTCGCTCATCTATTTATTATTCGCGGTTCTCGCCCAGATCGCGCCCGACCTGCTGCGTGACCGGATCGGCGTCGTGTTGATCCTGTCCGGGCTGACCGTGTTTGCGGCGGCGCTGGCCTATGATATTCAGGACACGCATCGCCGCACGCGTTTCGCCGACAATGCATTCTGGCTGCATTTTCTGGCTGCGCCGCTCCTCATCCACGGCTTGGTGGGACAGGCTGTCATGGCCAAGTCGGACTTATTGTTCGATCTGATCCCCATCCTCGCCTTCACGGAACGCGATGCGATCATCATCCTGATCGGGATGGCTGTGATCACCGTGATCGGCCTCGCCATAAACCGCCGCGCGCTGATCGTCTCTGCACTCGGCTATGCGGGCGTGGCCGTGGGCTTCCTTGTTAGTCAGACCAGCCTCAGTCTTGGTACAGCCCTATCTGTCACCTTGATCCTGCTCGGCGCGGCCATCGTGCTGCTCGGCGTCGCGTGGCATCCGGTGCGTAATCAGCTGATCCGGGTGCTGCCGAAATGGCGTGTTTTTCCGCCGCCTTATGAGCCGCCTCAATCCCCTATTGTGACTTGATAGATTGGGGGCAACCCCCACATCCGCATCATGACTGATTACGCTTCTGCTTTTACCCCCTCCTCTTTTACGCCAAGAGAGATTGTATCCGAGCTCGACCGCCATATTGTCGCGCAGAGCGACGCGAAACGCGCCGTCGCCATTGCGCTGCGCAATCGTTGGCGGCGCAAGCAGCTCGAGCCGGGCCTGCGCGCCGAAGTTACGCCCAAGAATATTTTGATGATCGGCCCGACCGGCGTCGGCAAGACTGAGATCAGCCGCCGCCTTGCCAAATTGGCCAAAGCGCCTTTCCTCAAAGTCGAAGCGACCAAATTTACCGAAGTCGGCTATGTTGGCCGCGACGTGGAACAGATCATCCGGGATCTGGTCGAAGCGGCGATTACACTTCTAAGAGACGAGAAACGCGGGCTCGTCACGGCGCAGTCGGAAGCCGCAGCAGAAAACCGCATCATCGATGCGCTGGCCGGGGACAATGCGCGCGACGGCACGCGCGAGAGCTTCCGCCGCAAGCTACGATCCGGCGAGCTGGACGACACAGAGGTTGAGCTAGAACTGTCCGACACATCCTCGCCCTTCCAGTCATTGGATATTCCGGGGCAACCCGGCGGCGGTATGGGCATGATCGACCTGTCCGCCATGTTCGGCAAGATGGGTAAGACCAAAACCGTGACGCTGAAAGTCCGCGACGCCTACACGCCGCTCCTTTCTGAGGAAGCCGACAAGCTGATCGACGAAGACGCGATCAAACGCGAAGCGGTGGAACTAACCCAAGAAGACGGCATCGTCTTTCTCGATGAAATTGATAAAATTACCGCCCGGTCCGACGCGCGCGGCGGTGATGTGTCTCGCGAAGGCGTACAGCGCGACCTGTTGCCGCTGATCGAAGGCACAACTGTTGCGACCAAATATGGCCCGGTCAAAACGGACCATATCCTGTTTATCAGCAGCGGGGCGTTCCACGTTGCCAAACCGTCCGACTTGCTGCCTGAACTACAAGGTCGTCTCCCCATCCGGGTCGAACTGCGCGCCCTGACCGAAGCTGACTTTGTGCGCATCTTGACCGAGCCCGAAGCCAGCTTGATCAAACAATATACCGCCCTTATGGCGACCGAAGGCGTGACCCTCAACTTCACAGAAGACGCCATCGCAGAGATCGCCAAAATCAGCGCGCAGGTGAATGGCAGCGTCGAAAATATCGGCGCGCGACGCCTGCACACGGTGATGGAACGGTTGCTCGATGAGATCAGTTTCACCGCCACAGACCGCGACGGTGAAACCATCAAGATCGACGCGGACTATGTGAAAAACACAGTCGGCAAGCTCGCCAAGGATCAGGATTTGTCGAAGTTTATTTTATGATCCTATCTGATTATTTCTACGATCAACCATTTTTGGTGCCCGGCTCTTATCAACCTTCTAAGCAGTGACAATCATGAGAACCTAGTCAAGTAGTTAGCGTTATTCCTCTTCATTCTTGTAAAAACGCAGCTTTCCGATCTCGAAACTGTAGCCAGAAAAAACAGCAATAAGCGCCAAGGTGATCACGAAACCAACAGTGATGATTAGTTTTATAGTCAGACCATCCATCATCTAAATCTCCGCTTTGATAACGGAATATCATCTGACGTTGAGAACACTTCGTTTTGCGCGATTAGATATCGCCTTATGCGCTCAGCACATAAGAACGCTACTGACACGCCGCGCTTAGTGGCTAATTCGACTAGCTGAGTGTGCTCTAGTTCTGTAAGATTTATCGTAACCCGCTTCGACAGTTTCATACAGGCCTCCATCTTTGGAATGTTTAAACTCCATACCAGCGAAACCTTAATGAATTAGTTAACAGTGAGTCCTTTTTTGCGCTGCACGGCCTTAATGACTTGTTAACTATGTCCCACAGATGTTCATCTTACGTCAAACTTCTCCTCAAAATCAGCAGCTCTCATATAACTTCGCTCAAGCCACATCGGCATTACATATTTCGAATAACGAACTATAGTTCGTTATTGTATTGCTTGTAGCGCGCTTGCGCACATTACCTAGCGATTCTATCCAGATGACACTCAGAGGAGCGTCCTGACAGTGATCCACTAACGGAAAGTCAATTGATACGGCCGCGCCGCTGCGTGGAGCCGTGCGTCTTTCCACTTGATCCCATGACCGCATGGACAGGATCTTTCATGTCTAAACTGATTTACGATGTCTCCGTCTCTATCGACGGTTATATTTCCGGGCCGGACGGCGACGTCTCTCAATTTCCGCAGTCCGGCCGGGTGGTGGACGATTATTTTGAGCGGCTGTCTGGCTACAATGTCGCGGTGATGGGGCGCGCGACTTATGAATTTGGCTATGCATTCGGGTTAGAGCCCGGCGCAAACCCCTATCCGAACATGCGCTCTATCGTGCTGTCCCGCTCGATCACATTGCCGGACGATGCCGCCGTCAAGATCATCCGTACGGATGCGTGCGATTTTGTGCGCGCGCTCAAAAAGAGCGAAACAGGATCGATCTATCTTTGTGGTGGCGGCGCGTTAGCGGGCAGTTTGGCGCGAGCCGGGCTGATCGATGAGTTGCGCCTGAAGCGCCCGCATATTCTGCTGGGCGGCGGCACGCGATTATTTGGCGAGGACGGCGCGTCGCTGCGCCTGTCCCAGACCCACCACACGGATTATGGCGATGGATCACTCTATCAGGCCTTCACCGTCACCCGGTCATAGCCTGAGACGGCTGCGTTAGCGCCCCGGCTCCAGCGCGGCCCTTAATTCCGGCACATCATAGGCATCGCGCAGATAGGTCGGATCGACCCGCGCTTGGGTCGCCTGTTCCAACGCGTAGCCATAGCTCAAGATCGCTTTATCCTGACCGGCGCTGCCCATGATGGAGAAGCCGAGCGGGACAGAATGGACCGCGCCCATCGGCACAGTGATATGCGGATAGCCAGCGACGGCGGCGAGATAGCCTGCGCCCGCCCAAGACGGCCAAGTGTCGCCATTGACGGGATCGACCCGCGAGGACAGCGGGCCGGATGGGCTAACCAACATATCGACTGAATACTCAGCCATCATCGCATCAATGCCGCGCGCCCCAGTCGCGCCCTGCACCTTGGCCCGGGCCGCTAGGTAGTCAGCATCATCAAGGCCGGGCCGTTCATTGGAGCTGTCGAAAATGCTTTGATCGAACACAGCCATTTCGCGCGGCTCAGCCAGATTGAATGCGATCAATTCTTCCATCGAACGAACCGGAATGTCGGCGGGACTATCGGCGAGATAGTCGTTGAGCGTCGCCTTGAATTCCGTCTGCAACATGCCGAATGAGTCGCGGCCATAATTCTCTGCATCCAGATCAAATGCCTCAATCTCGACCAACTCAGCGCCGGCGGCCTCCATCGCGGCGAGGCCAACATTGAACCGAGACCGAATATCCGCGCTGCCTTGTGAGAAGCGCAACACGCCGACCCGTTTGCCTTGCAAACTATTGGCGTCGAGTGCGGCGGCGTAGCCAGCGCTGCCATCGGTCGCCATCGCGTCCATCATCATCGCTGCGCCGCGCACTGTGCGGGTCATCGGCCCGGCTGTGTCTTGGGTGAAACTGATCGGGACGATATATTGCTGGCTGACCACACCAACGGTTGGTTTGAAGCCGACAATGCCGTTGACGTTAGACGGGCAAATGATTGAGCCGTTGGTTTCCGTGCCAACCGCGCCAGCCGCTAATCCCGCCGCCATCGCGGCCCCGGACCCGGACGAGCTGCCGCAAGGACTGCGGTCGAGCATGTGGGGATTGCGGACCTGTCCACCCAAGGCTGACCAGCCGGAGACGGAATCGTTCGAGCGGAAATTGGCCCATTGCGACAGGTTGGTCTTACCGAGAATGACGGTGCCTTGCGCGCGCAGACCCGCAACCAACGGGCTGTCGCGTCCGGTGATATTGTCCTGCAACGCAAATGCGCCGGCTGTCGTCGCGACCGGGTCGAGCGTCTCGATATTATCCTTGAGCAAGATCGGTAGGCCATCGAGCGGCCCGAGCGTTTCGCCCGCAGCACGACGGGCGTCGGATGCCTCCGCCTGCGCCATCGCATCTGGGTTGAGAGCCAGTACGGACTGCAAGCGCGGACCATTCCGGTCGATCGCATCGATCCGGTCAAGATAAGCCTGTGTCAGTTCAGCGGCGGTCGTCTCGCCCGCATCCAGCATAGCCACCAATTCTGGCAACGTCTTGGCTGTGAGTCCTGTGGCCGCATAATCGGCGGATGTCTGAACAACAGGCGTTGGGGACGGATCAACCGTGGCGGCAGGAGAACATGCCACAAGCGAGAGAGCGGCGGCGGAGGCGAGGTAAAGATGTTTCATGCCCTGTCCCTGCCGCGAAGCACGGGCGGCTTCAAGAGCAAAGGAGGGAGTCGCTTCAAGAGCGAAGAAAAACGTACCAAGCCCCTAAGCCACCATGTCGCGCATGGGCAGGCGCATAAGTCGCGATCAACGGGCGCAATTCAGCTCCGCTCAGCCAGACCGGTAATTGGGTGCGCAGCACGCCTTCCAACCGGGGGCCTTTGCCGGTGATGACGAGGACACAGCGCTCTCCGCGTTTTACCGCGCGAAAGATGGAGGTCGACAAAACTTTATAGGCCTGCGCTTGTGTCATGCCGTGCAGATCAAGCCTTGCGTCGATCTCAACCTTGCCGCGACGCACACCCTTGTCTGTTGCCGAGGGAACCGGACCAGAGGCTGGTGCTGAGCGTTGAGGCTTGAGCGGCGGCAAGCGCATCATGGCGCTAAAATCATCCCGGGTTGGACCGGGAGCGAGCGTGGGACGCGCTGCGCCCTTACCATGCGGGCGGCGGCGCGGGCTGACCGTCCGTGCGACCCGGTTCCAAACCAGACGCTCAGACGGATCGAGCGACCGAGTCACGAGATCGGGTCGGGTTTCAAAGACGGCGTCGGAATGAGCGACTTGGGAACGAGTATGGTCCAACGCACGGGATGTTTCATGACCCCCGCTAATGCACCTGCATCAGGGCCCGCCCCGAAGAACAAATCGCCTCGCAGTGCGCCTGTAATCGCGCTACCCGTATCCTGCGCCACAACCAGAAGCCCGGTCTCTTCGCCGATATAATCATGCGGGGCCTGCGGCAGTCGTGTTTCTAGCCAAGCCAGCGTCCCATAGGGATGAGAGCGGGAGTCAACGGCGATGGATCCCATGGCGGTCAACGGCACTTGCATGCCGCCCCGTGGCCCCTCGCCCGGCGCGATGGCCTGTTCAGAGAAGAAGATATAGCGCGGATTTTCGTTCATCAGGTCGCGCGTTTTTTCTGGCCCGACATCAGCCATCCAAGCTTCGATGTTGCGTTTCGCCGATTGGTCACGGCTCAAATCTCCGCGTTGGATCAGAACCCGACCAATAGACCGGTATGGCCGTCCATTGTTTCCGGCATAAGCTGCGCGCAAGACACGGCCATCAGCATAGCGCAGACGACCTGAGCCTTGGACTTGCAGAAAGAAGACATCGATTGGGCGGCCATAGGCAATCACTCGCGAACTTTTCGGACCAAGTTTAGCGCGTGGCAGACGCTGCACTTTTTTGGATTTGGGGACCGCCAATATGGGTTCGGAGAAAATCGCGTCGGGTTCGAGCCGAACGTCGACTTCCGGCTCATAATAGCCGGTCAGTAGACCCTCATCCGACTCCTCTGTCGACAAGACCACGGGTGTGAATAAGGATTCGAAAAACGGCCGCGCATTTGTGGCATGTGGAGCCGCCTCACAGGCTTCGGCCCAGTCACCATAGGATCCATAATGCGGCAGGTTTGCATTAAGCGGCGCGTCCGGATCCGCTTGTAACATGGATTCACAACTGCGCTGAAACGCTTCTAACGCGGGTTCATGATCAGCGTCCGCCCAACCGGATAAGGTCGCGAACGCGTTCGGGGTCTCAACAATCGGGGCTTCGACGATGGGCTCGGGTGGTGGCTCACTCGGCGCGGGCGGCGGAGCGGGAATAGGCGGTGCAGGCGGAGCAACCGGAACGGGCTCGGCAATCACGATCCGGTCTGGATCAAGCTCAGTCGGGCCCTTTGTCGTCGCACAGGCTGACAGGGTCAGCGCCACACATAGGCTCAACGCGGCGCGAGCACTCCGTAGGCGAAACACGCTTATGTCTCGGCGTCAGGTGCGGACGTATCGGGCGTCGGGTCAGCGGGCAGAGCATCTCCCTCTGATGGCTCGACATCGGATAGGCGCCAAGCCGGATCTCTTGAGCCTATTATGCGCTCAAATGTCCAATATTCAGAAATCGAGGCCAGCGTGTCCGGATCCCCTTCGACCAACTCACCCTCAGCATCACGCAGAGCAGAGGCGATGTCGGCTTCATACAAAACCCGAATATAGGCCGTGCCGTCTTCAATCCGGGCGCTTTTGATCTGGCCCGTCCGCAATCGACCGAGGTCGGTGACCTGTGTCAGGGATTGCGCATCGCGTTCTGTGATAGCAGCATCATAGACGTCATAGACATCGTCACTCAACAGGTCGCGCAACGTATCGCGATCACCGGAGGCAAAAGCCTCCAAAATCATCGCATAGGCTGTCTTTGCCCCGTCAATAAACCGGGCGGGAGAGAAATCGGGTTCGGCCCGCGCAATTGCGCCAAGGCCAATTTCGTCCTCGATAGCCTCATCAGAGACCAAGCCAAGCTCTCCGTCTCGGGCAGGCGCGTCCGGATTTCCGAAGGCGTCCTCTGGTTTAAACGCATCGTCTGGGCCTCGGCCCACCGACTTACCCAACACCGTATAGAAGGCCACACAGATCACAGCGGCGATTGCGGCGTAGAGAACGACTTCAAACATAAGCGGTATATAGGGACGCCGCGAGCGTTTGTAAGCCGACATTTCCATGCAATCATGCGATCATTAAGCGCATCTGGGCGTTGCGCCGCACTTCCACGCCGTGATAGCGGGCGCGCGACAATTCGTTTCACCCGTCAACACGATAGAGCTGCGAGACCATCATGGCGAAAACGCCCAAAAAAACCAAAACCGATAAGACCAAAGCCGAAGGAGCCAAGGCTGTTGACGAAAGCAGCCTGAATATCGCCCTTGAAGATGCTGGACCCGTCCCAGGTGAAGCCCCTGTAGACGATGCCGCAGCGGCCGAGCCTACAGCGGACGCTGTTGGTGAGCCGATGGTGAATGTGCTGGCACAATACGTCAAAGATATGAGCTTCGAGAATCCCAACGCGCCGGACTCATTGCGGGCCAGCCAGCCCCAGCCCGAAGTCGCCATCGATTTACGCATTGGTCGGCAAGTCAGCGAAAATAACACCATCGAGGTCAGCATCCTGATCAAGGCGCACGCGATGCGCGGCGAGACGACGGTCTTTATCGCCGAGCTAGATTATGCGGGTCTGTTCCAGATCCAGAATGTCGACATGGAGCAAATCCAGCCGCTGATGATGATCGAATGCCCGCGCATCCTCTTCCCATTCGCGCGCAAGATCCTGGCCGACATGACCCAAGACGGGGGCCATATGCCAATCATGCTCGATATTCCTGACTTCGCTGGCATGTTCCGCGAAGAAATGATGCGCCGCGCCCAAGAACAGGGTCTGAATTAGTCAGCTTAAAAGGCGCATTCAAACACAATAAAAAAGCCCGCCAAATTGGCGGGCTTTTCTTTATCTGTAACGCACACCCTATTCGCTCATTTCTCGCAAAACGGTTCTGAGTGTGTCCATCGCCTCGCGAACTTCCGTCTCGCTGATCACGAGGGGCGGCGCCATGCGCAGCACATTATCGCCCGCCGTGCCCACCATCAGTTTATGGTTCAATGCGATGGTTTTGGCTTTCAGATTGTCACCGTCCACCCGCATTTTAAGACCAATCAGCAAGCCCTTACCGCGCACATCCTCGATCAGATCGGGAAACTCATCTTTCAGACCTGCAAGCGCCTGACGGAACTTGTTCGATATATCGCGCACATGTTCGAGAAATTCCGGCTGACTGATCCGATCAAACACAGCAATACCGGCCGCCATAGCGAGCGGATTGCCGCCATAGGTCGTGCCATGTGTGCCGGGCACCATGTGTTTGGCGGCCTCCTCAGTTGCAATCACAGCGCCGAGCGGGAAACCGCTGCCGACACCTTTGGCCACAGCCATGATGTCAGGCTCTCCGCCTTCGACCCATTGGTGTGCGAAAAGTCGCCCTGTCCGGGATGCGCCGCATTGAACTTCATCATAGATCAGCAAGGCGTCGTTCTCGTCGCAAAGCTCCCGTAAACCGCGCAGACATTCCGGCGGCAGCGCCCGAACGCCGCCTTCGCCTTGAACAGGCTCGACAAGAATAGCCGCCGTGGTTGGACCGACAGCTTCCTTCAACGCATCATGATCGCCAAACGGCAGGTTTATAAAGCCCGGCAGGCGCGGCCCAAACCCTTCAAGATATTTTGGATTACCAGCCGCATTGATCGCCGCAAAGGAACGGCCATGAAAAGCACCGCCAAAGCCGATAATATCAACGCGTTCAGGGCGACCTTCGCCATATTGATAACGCCGCGCCGTCTTCATTGCGAGCTCTAGGCTTTCTGTGCCTGAATTCTGAAAGAAAACTTTGTCCGCCCATGGCAGGGCGTCGCAATAGCGTTTGGCCAGCGCTTCCTGGCCCGGAATTTTGAACATATTGGACAGGTGCCAGACCTTGCCCATTTGTTCTGTGACCGCTTCAGTGACGTCTTTCGGCGCGTGGCCGAGTGAGTTGACCGCAATGCCGGCGATGAAGTCGAGATAGCGCTCGCCCTTATCCGTATAGAGATAGGCGCCCTCGCCGCGCTCAAACGTAATGTCGGGGGGATTGTAACAATCGAAAAGGTGGTTGCCTTTGGCCATGATTATTGGCCTCCTGCTTGGTCAGGATTTGATCCGCCAGCCTGCGCGAAGCACCAACAAGACGGTAAGAAACAGAGCGATATTCAAGGCAGCGATAAAGACAACCCCTATGAGGAGATTTCCGTCCGCTTCGCCCGTAAATCCGTAGCGAAATCCATCGATAAGATAGAAGAGCGGGTTGCCCTTGATGAGGTCTTGGAAAATGCCCGGCAAGACATCGATCTTGTAGAAGGTGCCGGACAAGAAGGAGAGCGGCAGAATAATGAACTGATTGACGACGGCGAGCTGGTCGAATTTCTCCGCCCAAATACCCGACAAAACGCCTACCATTGCCATCATGACCGCGGCAGACAGACCGAAGTAAAGCACGGCCCAGACATGGGTCGGAATAAGGGGCGTGAAAATGGAGAGCGCCAGCGCGGTCGCGATCGCCACGAGCACGCCGCGTGTGGCTGCACCGCCAATCCAGCCCAAAGCCAGCTCAGTCGGAGAGAGCGGCGGCATCAACACATCGGTGATTGACCCCATCATCTTACCCGTCATGATCGAGCTACTGGAATTGGCGGCTGCATTATTGAGAATGCCGAGCATAACAAGACCCGGGGCAAGGAAGGCCATGAAGCTTTGAGGATCAGGACGGAGCGCCGAAAAGGCTAGCACGAAAACCGTCATATAAAGCAGGTTGGAAATAATCGGCGCTAGCAGTGTCTGCGGCCCAACCCGCATGAAGCGCCGCACTTCCTTCATATATAAGGTCCGCAGGCCCATCCAATTGATCGGACCGAGGTGGCGGGCTGTCGGGGGCAAGTGTTCAAGCATAGACGCGCCTTAAACCGGAGCGGCCTCGCTGTCCAAAGCGTAAGCTGTGGATGAAGCTGCCACAATATATTGATTCTTGTGGATAGGAGGCCGCTATATTTTGTGGTTTCGGCAGGGCTTGCTACAAGATTTGTGACTTAGACAACTACATATGGTGTGCGGGCTGAAATTCATTCAGAGCCCGCCCGCCAACCGAAGGAGATCGTCCATGGCTTGGACCGAAGACCGCGTCGCAACATTAAGCAAACTCTGGGCCGATGGCCTCTCTGCTTCACAGATCGCCAAACAATTAGGCGGCGTGACCCGCAATGCCGTGATCGGCAAGGTTCACCGTCTCGGCTTGTCAGGTCGGGCTAAACCAAGCCGGCCTAAGCCTGCTAAAGTTCAGTCCGCGCCGCGTCCTGCACCGAAACCCAAACCTGCACGAACGACGGCCAAGTCATCCGCGTCAGCAAAAGCCAAAGCGGCACCGTCATCGCTACCCGCCTCAACCGAGCCGCCGTTGAAAGCCAAGGCATTAAAAGATGGGAGCTACGCAACGATCCTCACGCTGACGGATCATATGTGCAAATTCCCCATTGGTGATCCGACAGCCGACGAGTTTCGGTTCTGTGGACGCGTTACGGATCCAGACGAGCCCTATTGCACGGCCCATTCCATGGTCGCTTACCAACCCTCGCGCCGTCGGAATTCATCGGGCAAGATGATCAGCATCGGCCCGGCACCCACGTCACGCAAACGCCTCCGTTAGGGACGTCCTACATACATCACGTTTTACAGGCGCGCCTTGCCGGGCGCGCCTTTTTCTTTACTGATTTTTTGTGCGCCGCTTTTTCTCACGCTCTCTCTCAGCTCGACTGCTGTTGCTGACCTTCGGCTTTGTGCTGCTGGCGGAAACACTGCTGTTCGTGCCATCGATCGCCTTCTTCCGTCAGGAGGGACTTGAGATGCGCGCCCGGTCCGCCGGGTTGATCGCTGAAGCCTTGATGAGTCAGACCTCTGAAGAACCCTCTCGCGAGGCATCAGAAATGCTCGCACAGCAATTCATGATGCAGACGGATGCTGATTTCCTCGCCGCGTTTCAGGATGGGCAAACCCTATTAATCCTAGGTGAACCCCCACAGGCCCGGATCATCGCCACAGCCGATCTACGAAATCAGGGCCGGCTGCCCAATTTCTTTGCAACCGGCATGGATTTCTTTGCGCGCGGTGACGGATATCTACGCCTGATCGTCGCCTCCCCCATCGCTGGACAGGACCGGCTGGAAATGCTGGTCCCTTGCGCCGCCATTGGTGCAGATTTGCGCGCTTATGCCGGGCGCATTCTCTTGCTGAGTTTGCTAATCGCCGCCTTTGTCGGGGCGCTCATCTATCTGTCGATGCTGCGCTTAATTGTACGGCCCGTGCAACGTCTTGCCGACGATATGACGGCCTTTCGTGAAGCCCCAGAAAAGCGTCGCCGCGCTGAGCCGCCGTCAGATCGAGGCGATGAAATTGGACAATTGCAACGTGAGTTCCACGAAGTGAAACAATCGCTGCGATCTGCCTTTCGTCAAAGAGAGCGGCTGGCCTCGCTGGGTCTCTCTGTCACCAAGATCAATCACGATCTGCGAAACGTCCTCTCTACAGCCCTGCTTATGGCGGATCGGCTGTCGATGCATGAGGATCCAAAACTCGCCGAGATGGGCGAGCGGTTAACCCGGACTGTGGAGCGCGGTGTCGGTCTGACCGAAGAGGTTCTGGAATATTCGTCAGCCCGAGAACCAGAACCGGTTCTTGAGCCAACTCAGCTGGGCCGTATCGTCGCTGAGGTTCAAGTCGATTTGCGCGTGGCCTTCCCGCGCGTCTGGATCAGCAACCGCATTGGTCGCGACGTCTGGATTTCAGCCGACCCTGAACAGCTACATCGGATATTGTCCAATCTGACGCGTAATGCGGCTCAGGCCATGATGGGTCAGTCAAATGGCCGAGTAGAATTTTCCACCGATATTATGGCCGATACCGTCATCACAAGAATTCAGGATAATGGTCCGGGTCTGCCGGACAGTGTCGAAGACCGGCTGTTCCTGCCATTTACGCGCGGTCACAGCGAAGGCAGCACCGGCCTTGGCTTATCCATATCCAAAGAGTTGGCGGAAAGAATGGGCGGGTCTTTAGAATTACTAGAGACCGGCCCGGATGGGACCACCTTTATTCTCGGCCTCCCCCTAACAGAAGACCCGGCTCAATCTTGAGCGACAGCGACGGCCGTGCCTTCACGGCGCGGATCGGCTGCGCCTTCCAATGTGCCGTCTGGCAGCACACGAATGATGTGAAGACCGCTAATTTCGCCGCGCGACCGCACCACATCATGGCCCATCGCTTCTAGCCCCTCAATAAGGTCCGAAGGCAGGCCGAATTCTTTGGCTGGGCCTGCGCGCTGGATTTCGTCTGTATCTTCATCAGGCAGATCTTTCGCTTCCAACCTGACGGTGCCGTTTCGCGCGATAACGTTGGGCAATTCTATGGCTTCCTGTGCCGACAGATTCCAATCGATCAAACCGACAATGGTTTTAGCCGTATAGGCGAGGATTGAATTGCCGCCGGGTGAGCCCGTTGTGAAAGCGAGGGACCCGTCCGGTGCGAACACAATATGCGGGGCCATGGAGGATCGGGGCCGCTTGCCAGGCTGCACCCGGTTAGCAACGAGGCGACCTTCATCATCGGTTGGACGGAAAGAAAAGTCTGTCAGTTCATTGTTGAGCATAAAACCACCGACCATGCGTTGAGAGCCGAATGCGGATTCAACCGTCGTCGTCATTGAGACGATCAAACCGTCACGATCAACAATGGTGAAATGGGATGTTCCCGGTACTTCCGCCGTGGCGTCTTCTCCGGCGGGGCCGAGGTTGCCAGCCGGGTAAGTTGCAAGCGTTGCATTTGGTTTGATCAACCCAGACCGACCCGCAAGATAGCCTCGATCTAGCATATCATTCACGGGAACGGTGACAAAGTCAGGGTCACCGACATAACGGTCCCGGTCCGCATAGGCGAGCTGGCTCGCTTCGATAAAATAGTGCCAACCTTCAACAGTTGGGCCGACTCCCGCCATATTGAAGGGTTCCAGCAGGCCGAGAATAGCTTGGACACCAACGCCACCGGATGAAGGCGGCGGGGCAGAGCAAAGGCGATAATCGCGATAGAGTGAACATAGCGCGGGCTTCTTATTGGGTTGATAGTTGGCCATATCCGCCAAGCTGAGCGTCCCACGCAGCGGGTTTTCACGCGTCTTATCAATGATGCTTTGGGCGATCGGGCCTTCGAGCAAGGCGCGAGGATTATCCTGAATAGCGCGCAGCGTCGCAGCATAGGCCGGATTGTCCCGGGTAAACCCTTCGGGAATAGGCTTTGACGGATCGCCATCAACGAAGAAATAGGCGCGGGCGTTATCATCGCGCGGCAAGACATATTGCCCCATGCGAGCGACAAGGTTTGCCATACGCGGACTGACGATAAACCCGTCTTCAGCCAGCATAATCGCGGAGTCCAGCGTGTCGGCCCAAGCCAGCGTGCCGTAATCCTCATGCGCGCGACCCAGCATGGCGACAACGCCGGGCACACCCGTTGAGCGACCGGATGCAATGCCGTCAAAATAGCGCAAAGGCTGGCCGTCATCATCGAGGAACAAGGCTGATGTGGCAGCAGACGGAGCTGTCTCGCGCCCGTCATAGGTCCAAGTTTCATTTGTCTTTGGATCATGCACCACCATGAACGCGCCGCCGCCTAGTCCTGAACTCTGAGGTTCGACAAGACCGAGCACAGCCTGCACGGCGATCGCGGCATCAACGGCAGAGCCGCCAGCGCGCAAAATCTCCGCGCCCGCATTTGATGCATAAGGATTGGCCGCCGCGACCATGCCACCGCCGAAATCGACTGACTTCGCCTCAACTGGATCCGCGACCGGTTCAGAGTCTACCACACCCTGACAGGCCGACATAATGAGAGCGGACGATAGGAGGAGGATGCGAAGGGTCATGACAAGGCTTTGGCGCGTGAGATCAACCAGTGCAAGGGGTCGCGCGCGTGCAAGCCGTCAATCCGGATGTGGAGAGGGCTCGTCTTCAGATTTATCCTGAAACAAGATCAGGCTGACCCCTGTGGCCAGTGCTGCACCCAGACATTGCCCGACGATAAAACCCGGAAGGTCAGCGGGCTGCACGCCCGCAAATGTATCCGATAGCGACCGCGCAATAGAAATGGCCGGATTGGCGAAACTGGTCGACGCCGTCCACCAATAGCCCGCAACAATCGTCAGAGCGACAGCCGCTGGCACCGCACGCGGCGCATGTCGAATAGCGCCAAATATGGCAAAGACGAGCGCGAAGGTCGCGACGCCTTCCGCCAGAATTTTGGCAAGTCCGGACCGGTCCGTCTGAGCAATCTGGATCACGGGCAGTTCAAACATCAAATGGGCCAGCCACGCGCCCAGAACACAGCCAAAAATTTGCACCAAAACATAAAGCCCGGCCAATCCCGGCGTGATCTCTTTTCGGAGCCAGAAAGCCAGAGTCACGGCCGGATTGAAATGCGCGCCTGAGATCGGTGCGAGTGTGGCGACAAGCACCCACAAAATGGCCCCGGTCGCCGCCGTATTGCCAATCAATGCGATTCCGTCATTGGACCCCGACACGGCGACACCGAGAATGCCGGACCCGACCACCACGCCTGCGAGCAAGAGGCTGCCGAGCCATTCTGCGAAGAGTTTCTGTGTCTGGGTCGCCATATCGAGACGCGCTAGCAAGTCAGTGTGACGTTATGATTGCAAGCGTTGCATTCGCCTCATGATCCTTATCCGGGTAGGGGCAGAGTTGATTGAGCGGGCAGTCTTCACAATGGGCGATATGGACGCGGCAGATCAGTTGCCCCAGTTTTTTGAACACCATGTGGTGCACGTCCACTATGGACGCAGACCAGTCGTTTGGCAGTAACGGCATGACTAGGCTGTAGGCCTGCGCGAAGCTCGTATTTGGTCTGATAAATTGTAATCGTTCGAGAATTCTAAGGTGATGCGTGTCGATCACGAGGCTCCGCTTTCGCAAACGGCTCGTATTCAACACAGCGGCCGCGGTCTTCGGGCCGACACCGGGAAGCCGTTCCAGCCAGTCATGCGAAGCCTCAACTGACAGCGCCTCTAAGTGGCCGAGACTGGGACATCCGCTCTCATCCGATATGAGGGCTAGCGCCTGAACCAGTCTGGGCGCTTTGATCTCCGCATAGGTCACGTTTCGGATAATATATTCGATGTCCGACACAGGAGCATCGCGCACATTGGACCAATCGCGGTAGTTCGTGACAAGATCGGCATGAGCCGCCTTGGAAACATGGCTGTAAGTCTGGCCGCCCAGCATACTCATGACCAGCTGACTGACGGGATCAAGGATGACGTAACGTGGCGGGAAACCGACGAAATGATCCGTCAGCCGCTGATGGATCGTGCTAAGCGCCTCCGTTCGCCCATCCATATCCAATAGAAACTGCATGATCCCAGACAAGCAGAGTTACGGAACAAAACAAGAACATATTTCTATTTTTGCAGATCACAGGTTAAGTCTCATCACAGCGAAGGCTTCACTACACGACCACAGGCGAATTACCGCCCCGACGGGAGCGCGACCGCACTTTGAAAAGTGCCATAATTGAGAGGTGTTTTTGAGGGTCCAGAAACGAAAAATCCCGCCTCTTGGGCGGGATCATCGACTTGGTTGCGGGGGTAGGATTTGAACCTACGACCTTCAGGTTATGAGCCTGACGAGCTACCGGGCTGCTCCACCCCGCGCCAAGAGAACAGGCATATATGGAAGGGCCTTCGGAGTTGCAAGGGGAATGGTGCGGAAAGAGATGCTTTGTCTCAGAACGCCGTCACACATCCCCAATACAGGGCTGCATATCACCCTCCGGTTCAGGTATAATTTTCCCATTTGGATCGGTGAGGCGAAATGTCATTTTTGAGCTCACATCGGACCTTTCAACAACCTCACCATATTCAAGCTTGGGATAGTAGATCCAGCGGCGAACGGCTTCGACAGTGGGTTCACAAAAAACCGGATCTGTACATTCCCTCGCCACGACATCGATCGCTTCTCCGTTTTTCGAGACATTCAATGATACGTCACAATGCCCACTTCGTGTTGCCATCTGCGGCATGGTTGGTGGATAGCGAAGGCATGGGGCAGCATCACGATTAGCTTCCGTTTTACGGAGCCCCTCGAACTCTTTGGCGCATCGCTCACGGTCGACTTGATGATCCACTTCGTTAAAATTGAGCCAGAGCGGCCTGATGTCGCCGGAAAATATTATGGACTCGACCGGTACATCCATTGGCTTGCTGCCATATCGATACAGGATGACAACTCCCGGCGGCACGAGAGGTGACGAAAGAGAGCAGGGTGCGCGACAGCTGTCGAGTGGCGCGCCAGTGCGGCGATCATGCAACGTGGCCACCACTTGCGGGGAATTGGCCCGGCTGATTTGGATGATGGCATGGTCACTCAATTTTATTGGAACATCGACCGTCCGCCCTTCAAGAGACGAGAACTTCTCAACCGATCTAACCATACGGAACTCTGGTGCCATCGCTCGAATCGATAGTTCATAGTCCCGCTCAACGCCGATAATTCTGTTTTGGATACGCGGTGATAAATCATAGCCGCCATCGGCCTGTGCGAGCGCATCTGAGAAGAGCGCCAAAAGGATGACTTGGCTCGAAACAAGAATGATGATCGGTAATTTCAACATGTAACCTTTTAACAAGGACAGCACAGCCTGCAAATTGTAATCTCAACAAGCACACCCGCAAGGTTGGCGAGATAGCGACAGCTTGGCATTCCGACTGGCTGAGACGACCCAGTTTTCGGCCCGAATGTCCACCCAATAAAGCTGGTCTAAATTATGCGCGCAGGAGGGGCTTAACGACAGATGGCCGATAGGCTGACCGAAATTTCAAACAAAAAAACGCCCCCAGCAAGCTGGAGGCGTTTATCTGTTTCGTTTGTAATTGGAGGATACACGCTCATCGTGGCCTGGATAAACCGGGCGGTGACCTACTCTCCCGTGCCTTAAGACAAAGTACCATCGGCGCTGAGAAGCTTAACGACCGAGTTCGGAATGGGATCGGGTGGGGACCTCTCGCAATAACCACCCGGTTAATGCAGGCCACGTCAAGCGTGTGTTGAATAGTAAAGATATCGTCTGACCGTGCACCACACACGTAGCTGGCAAGCCACGCGCATGAGCGCCAACGAGATCGAGTAATCAAGCCAATCGAGTTATTAGTACTGGTAAGCTTCACATGTTACCATGCTTCCACACCCAGCCTATCAACGTCCTAGTCTTGAACGACTCTCAAGGGAGCTCTCGTATTGAGGTTGGTTTCCCGCTTAGATGCTTTCAGCGGTTATCCGTTCCATTCATAGCTACACTGCAATGCCGCTGGCGCGACAACAGTTCCACCAGAGGAATGTCCACCCCGGTCCTCTCGTACTAAGGGCAGATCCTCTCAAAACTCCTACTCCCACGGTAGATAGGGACCGAACTGTCTCACGACGTTCTAAACCCAGCTCACGTACCGCTTTAAATGGCGAACAGCCATACCCTTGGGACCTTCTCCAGCCCCAGGATGCGATGAGCCGACATCGAGGTGCCAAACAACGCCGTCGATATGGACTCTTGGGCGTCATCAGCCTGTTATCCCCAGAGTACCTTTTATCCGTTGAGCGATGGCCCTTCCACGCGGGACCACCGGATCACTATGACCGACTTTCGTCTCTGCTCGAGTTGTCACTCTCGCAGTCAGGCTGGCTTATGCCATTGCACTCAACGACCGATTTCCGACCGGTCTGAGCCAACCATCGCGCGCCTCCGTTACTCTTTAGGAGGCGACCGCCCCAGTCAAACTACCCACCAGACAATGTACCGGACCCGGATAACGGGCCGCGGTTAGACATTCATAAAAACAAGGGCGGTATTTCAAGGACAACTCCACGTGTGCTGGCGCCCACGCTTCAAAGTCTCCCGCCTATCCTACACAAATTGTTACAAATGTCACTGTCAAGCTGTAGTAAAGGTTCATGGGGTCTTTCCGTCTAGCCGCGGGTACCTCGCATCTTCACGAGGAATTCAATTTCACTGAGTCTATGCTGGAGACAGTGGGGAAGTCGTTACGCCATTCGTGCAGGTCGGAACTTACCCGACAAGGAATTTCGCTACCTTAGGACCGTTATAGTTACGGCCGCCGTTTACTGGGGCTTCAATTCGGAGCTTGCACCCCTCCTTTTAACCTTCCAGCACCGGGCAGGCGTCAGACCCTATACGTCGTTTTGCAACTTCGCAGAGCCCTATGTTTTTAATAAACAGTCGCCACCCCCTGGTCTGTGCCCCTCACCGATGGTTGCCCACTGGTGAGGCCTCCTTCTCCCGAAGTTACGGAGGTAATTTGCCGAGTTCCTTCAGCATAGTTCTCTCAAGCGCCTTGGTATTCTCTACCTGATCACCTGTGTCGGTTTGGGGTACGGTCATATATGGGGGCTATTTC